>ERZ506371.205-NODE-205-length-9809-cov-4.44269_pt1 | contig 9809 bp, 9 predicted proteins | sample MGYA00513058_ERZ506371 | MGnify/ENA metagenome assembly ERZ506371 | reverse complement strand
GGACTTCCGGCTCCCCATTCTCGTAAGGAGCAAGGATTATTGATAGTATATCACGGAAATTTATGATATCATAAACTCCCCTGATTTTCAAGCTTTTTCTTAATTTCTTTTGTATTTTTCTCAACGATCCTGCGCGCAATCATAATCTGATGGCCGCATCCTATACATTTCAAACGGAAATCAGCTCCTACACGAAGGATTTCCCATTCATTGCTCCCACATGGGTGCTTTTTCTTTAATCGCACAACGTCTCCAACGTGATATTCCATCTTTTTCCTCTCGCATCTATCTCACTTTTATTTCATTTAAAATTTCACCGATCTTTCCCTGAATTACCAAATTTGCATTGCGATCCTGAGAAGTCGCTGATTTATTAATCAAAACTAATTTTTTGCCTCGATAATAATGAATCAGTCCTGCCGCCGGATATACGACAAGCGATGTTCCCCCTATAATCATCATATCTGCCTGACCGATCTCATAGATCGCCTCCGACATCACATGGTCATTTAAACATTCTTCATATAAGACAACATCCGGCTTGATTACTCCGCCGCACTTTTCACATTTCGGAATTAAACCGCCTTCTTTTATATACTGCGCATCGTACTGCGCTCCGCATTTCTGACAAAAGTTTCTGTGAATGCTTCCATGAAGCTCTAATACTTTCCTGCTTCCGGCCATCTGATGCAGTCCGTCAATATTCTGCGTCACAATGGCTGACAATTTTCCTGCCCGCTCCAGTTCAGCCAGTTTTTTATGAGCTGCGTTTGGCTTTGCATCGAGGCACAACATTTTATCGTGATAAAAACGATAAAATTCCTCCGTGTGATGCACAAAAAACGTGTGGCTCAAAATCGTCTCGGGCGGGTAATCATATTTCTGATGATACAGCCCGTCCACGCTTCTGAAATCCGGAATTCCACTCTCTGTCGAGACGCCCGCCCCGCCAAAAAATACGATTCTACTGCTCTCGTCAATCATATTCTGAAGTTTTTCAATATCGACCATACGGATATTCTCCATAAAACCCCCTCCTTTTGTCAGAGAGGTGCTGTAAATTCCAGTTTTTCACCAGCTTTTACAGCACCTCTTCTCACCTTAGAATATCTGCTTTTGAAACTAGATATCCATCACTTTTCTGTATCATTTTTTGTCTTATCCGGATCTACAACCTGATATGCCCTGACCAGTTTTCCCTGAACGACAAAGCGCACATCGGAGCTGGCTGTACAGGTGGACAACGTTACAATCTTATCTGCTGAGGTCAGTTCTGTATCCGTCTTAATAACGGAATTTTCCTGCATTCTCTTCAGATAATCCTCAAACTCCCATTTTGTCTCAAACTGTCTCTGGTAGCTTTCGCTGATTGCTCCAACTTCTGTGCAGGAAAAAATTTCATATTTATAATACAGATCTTCCGTATAAATCCAGAAATATTTGCTCTTCTCATACGTCTCTTCGTCGTAGAACTGGTTCAGTTTTCCAAACATGGAGCCATTCTTCATGTTATGGCCATAGATAACGCTGTTTGCCTCTGTAAAGTTCGGCTTTGTGTCGCAGTCTAAGAAAATAGATCCTGCAATGTTATCTGTCTTTTTAAATGTATGACTTAAATAATACGCATTGTCATCTGTCTGTACGATTGGATAATTGATCTCATCAATCGCCTCCACATACAGCCATCCGATAATCTCCGGGTTGATTTTCTTCAGCTCTTCAAAATCAACACGTTTTTTTACTTTCCCGATTTTTCCAAGAATTTTAACACTGCCGTCTTCCTTCTCTTCAATCACAGGGGTAGCTTTTTTTTCTTTTTTGCTTTTTTCTGCGGCATCGCTGCTCTCTGCACTCTGTGTCGTCTCATTCTCATTCAGAGAGACGTGTGCCTCAGACCCTTCCTGTTCCGTATCCTCCAGCTCCTCGCTGTCTACCAGATCCCCGATAATGACCGTTCCAAACTCATCCACATTTGTTTCTTCCATGTTGATTTCTGTCTCTTCTGGTACATCCGGATCTTTTTTCTCCTCCGGAATCTGTTTTTCTGTCTCTGCATTGCTGCTGTTTGCAGCTACATCGACATACTTCTCAAGATCCTGATACTCGTCTGATCCTTCTTTATATTCCATATAAATCGTAATCAGCTGATAGCCGGAATAGCAAAAGATACCGACTGCCAAAATCAGGACCAGATTTCTGATGATACTTCCAATTTTAAATTTCCCTTTTTTATTATTATCAGCCATTGACATCCTCCTCCGCGTGCCCGCTCTTTTTTGTTACTGCGCCTTACCCGGTCTTGCTTTCCCCTCACCGGCTGCATTTTCTGCAATGGCAATTCATTCCCCAACTGATGCTATATTTTTCTCGGTCTTTGAGTTCTCATAAACCACTGCATTTAAATTCTTATAATTCGCAGTTGCCTACTGTTCTTGGGAATGGAAGAACGTCTCTGATATTTCCCATACCTGTCAGGTACATTACACAGCGTTCAAATCCAAGCCCGAATCCCGCATGTCTTGTGGAACCGTATTTTCTCAGATCCAGATAGAATCCATAGTCTTCTTCCTTCAGTCCCAGTTCCTGCATACGCTGTCTCAATTTGTCATAGTCATCCTCTCTCTGACTTCCTCCGATGATCTCTCCGATTCCAGGCACAAGGCAGTCCATCGCTGCAACTGTCTTTCCGTCCTCATTTAATTTCATATAGAAAGCTTTGATTTCCTTCGGATAATCTGTCACAAACACAGGACGTTTAAACACCTCCTCCGTCAGATAACGTTCATGTTCTGTCTGAAGATCTGTTCCCCAGCTCACTTTGTATTCAAATTTATCATTGTTCTGTTCCAGAATTTCCACTGCTTTTGTATAGGTCACATGGGCAAACTCAGAATTTACCACATGGTTTAATCTGTCCAGCAGTCCCTTATCCACGAAAGAATTGAAGAAATTCATTTCTTCCGGCGCATGTTCCAGCACATAGCGGATGACATATTTCAGCATATCTTCTGCCAGAATCATGTTATCCTGTAAATCTGCAAATGCAATCTCAGGCTCAATCATCCAGAATTCAGCTGCATGACGTGTCGTATTGGAATTTTCAGCACGGAATGTCGGTCCGAATGTATAGATGTTTCTGAAAGCCTGAGCAAATGTCTCGCCGTTGAGCTGTCCGCTGACTGTCAGGTTTGTCGCTTTTCCGAAGAAATCCTTGGAAAAATCAATCGTTCCGTCTTCTTTTTTCGGAATGTTATTCAGATCCATCGTTGTCACCTGGAACATTTCTCCCGCTCCTTCGCAGTCGCTTCCCGTGATCAGTGGAGTATGAACATACACAAAATCTCTCTCCTGGAAAAATTTGTGGATCGCATATGCAATCAGAGAACGCACACGGAACACTGCCTGGAATGTGTTTGTTCTCGGTCTTAAATGTGAGATCGTTCTCAGATATTCAAGACTGTGGCGTTTTTTCTGCAGAGGATACTCCGGCGCTGATGTTCCTTCTACTGTCACTTCTGTAGCCTGAATCTCAAATGGCTGTTTTGCCTGAGGAGTCGCCACAAGCGTTCCCTTCACGATCACAGCTGCACCCACGTTCTGTTTTGAGATCTGTGCAAAATTTTCCATCGTATCATGGTATACCACCTGAAGTGTTTCAAAATATGTTCCGTCATGTAAAACAAGAAAACCAAATGTCTTGGAATCACGGATACTTCTCACCCATCCTCCTACAGTGATTTCTTGATCTATATATTTTTCTCTGTTGCGGTAGATCTCTCTAACTGTTACTAAATCCATTTCTCTTTAACTCCTTTGCCTTTTCTTTTTTTATACAGTATAGCCCATTCTATCAGCTTGCGCAAGCGCAAATCAGTCATTTAAATACGTCATAAACAGGTTGCCTGACAGCGGGAATGTCACATCACTGTCATCAGATCCCCAGTAAACCGTCTCAGCTGCTCCCTGATATAAAACTAAAATATTAGCAAACTGATCGTATCCTGTAATTAAGATAACCTGATCCTGAATCTGTGCCAGAACAGGTGAACCCTGATCAATAAAATACAGAACCATCTCCCAGGTACATCCGCTCAGATCCAGCACTTTCTTTCCAAGAGCCTCCTGAAGCTTATCCTTATCCATAGTTCCCTGCTTCATGATTTCCGGAATCTCATCGAGACTGACTGACGCCGCCTCTGACCTGTTTCCACGCTCCCACACATAATGCTGATGTTCATCTACAACGACACCCTTTATTTCATCTGCTCTCTGGATCGCTGTGTTCGCAGACTTGTGAACGCTGTCCAGCATTCCCCGTCCATATACATAATATCCCTCATCATTGTCATTCTTTGTCACAATCGTCACCTGACGGTTTTCTTGCAGATCCATCTGTTTGCTGTGAACAACCTTCGGTGTCTTGCTTTCCAGAATCTCTTCTGATGTGAGTACAATTTCTGTCAGCTTTCTGCTGCTGTTCTGCGTCGTCACACTGAATTCTTCCACCTTATCGGTCATGTTGCTGACAATCTGGTCATCTGTCGTCTCCTGAAAAACGCCGTCTGTTTTCACAGCCCGTTTCAATGTCAGCAGTTTTTCTGAAATCACTCCTTCTGTGACATAGCATCCGCTTGGGGTATATTCCTTCACTCGCTCCCCTGCAGCATTTTCAATAAACACTGCCTTCATAGGAAAGACTTCTGCTCCTGGATGAATTGTCTGGATTTCTGACGCATCAGCAAGTCCATAGACAACATCCTCTTCCATAAATCCAATAACCTGGATACACTCTCCGCTTCCGGCTGAGATTGTGCGGATCTCCTTTGTCTCCAGATCCATCACATTTAAGTTCACAGACTGATACGGATTATTTTCCGCAAGCCATGCAAAGTAACGGTTTGTCTCTGATCCCGCATAACAGCCGGCGCTAAGATCTGTAATCACCGTTGAGATGCTTCGTGTGGACAGTCCGACTTCATACACCGTTCCATCCAGAATAAAATAAAACTTTGATTTATCTTCTGTCACATAGTTGAGCGCCTCCACGTCACGCTTCATCAGCTCGTACGATTCCAGGGTATCTACAAATACCAGCTCTTCAATCTGAAGCAGCGAAGCATCGTAACAGTACAGCGCCACTCCCGATTCTCCTTCATGGTTTCCTCTGTTCATATATCCTGTGACAGAAAAATACACATTTCCGTTTTCTTTTACTTCGATAATCTTGATCATATTCTGTCTGTAGCGGTCTCTTTCATCTGAATTTTCATCCTGACTGAAATTAAAGATCTGCGTCATCTTATGATCTGTCACGCTGTAACTCCACAGGCTGTTTCCCTGCACAAATGATACAAACTGATTTTGGTCATCGGAGCGATATTCCACGTCCCGATCCCGGATTCCCAGATTGATTCCCTGTTCTGTCATCGTTCCTTCTATTTCCGGTTCAAACACTTGATTTGTGCTGCGCTCAAAATCCAGCAGATACGTCTGCAGACTCGTATAACGCAGGCGGTAAAATTCTTCCACTTCATAAAGTTCCGTCTGACCTTCTTCGTTCTGTGCAGAGATTATATAATTCAGCACAATAGAGGCAGTCGTTCCATTGATCTCTTTGATGCTTGGAACAGGATGTGCATAAATCTGAGGTTCCAGCGCCCCCCACGTCATGACATCCACATTGTTGTGGATATTCATATTTGCCAATGTACTGTTGTCGGAATCGGGATCTACCTCAATCATGTTTGCCAATATGTTTAAATTTTCTTCCGATCCGTCCATACATCTCTGGTAAAAATCAAGGACAAAATTCAAATAGTCCTCCGTATGTAATCCATCCTGACGAATCACTCTCGTATAATAATAGATATCTTTACTTCCCACAGTAACCTGAAGCTGAAGCACATATTCCTGATCCATCAGCAGCTGATTCTGTAATTCCAGGGTCGCCTTCACATATTCTCCATCCGTGCGGAAATTTGTCACTTTCGTCTTTTCAAGTATTGTCTCGCCATCCAATGTGATGACCTGAAAGTTTAAATCTTTAATATTTTGTCCAAAATTTTTAATCTGAATTTCCAGTGTACGATCTGTGTTCAGCGGTGTGATCGTATCACGCATTGCTGTAATCTGCATCGGCTTTGCGTATCCATGCAGACAGTTGATCTGCGTGTCTTTATACGTCAGATACACCAGCGGAAATGTTGCATCCTGCATTTTTCTGTCTCCGGAAATATTTTCTCTGCTCATCCAGGCAAATACTCCAGCAGCCGCAGCTGCAAACACAACAGCCAGTATCACAATCTTAATGATAATTCCTTTTAACTTCCCTGCTTTCATTCCCTCTTCTCCTCTTTCTCAAGCAGAGAAGGCAGCAGCGGATGGACATTTAAAAAGTCCATACATTGCTTCATCTTATCATCCTTCGTCTTCTGCCCTGTCTTCACAGCCCGAATTAAAATATTTTTCGGCGTATGTTCCATGTCAATAAATTCCAGAATCTGAACGAAATATCCGGCTGACTCCAGACAGCACGCACGCAGCGCATCCGTCATCAGTGCCGCTGTTCTCTCTTTGATGAGTCCATATTTTAAAATTGGCTGCAGCATTTCACATTTGATCTGACCATTTAATTCATGCTGACAGCACGGAACAGATAAAATTGCAGATGCATTCCACGCAACTGCCTTTGCAAGCGCATAATCGGTCGCCGTGTCGCACGCATGAAGCGTGATCACAAGATCGACATGATTCACCCCTTCATAAGAGGCAATATCTCCGACCAGAAATTTCAGTTTTTCATATCCATACTTTTCTGCCAATTCACTGCACTTTTGAATCACATCCTCTTTCAGATCAAGACCGATGATTTTGACATCCCTGTTTTTCAGCTCATGCAGATAATAGTACACTGCAAATGTAAGATATGATTTTCCACATCCAAAATCAATAACTGTCAGCTCGCCTTCCGGATTGAGCTGCGGCAGGATATCTTCAATAAATTCCAGAAAACGGTTGATCTGCCGGAATTTGTCATACCGCGTCCTCACAACTTTTCCATCCAGCGTCATCACGCCCAGATCCACCAGAAATGGAACACACAGTCCTTCTTCCAGAATATAATTCTTTGTTCTGTTATGGTTTAAGTCCCGCTTCTCCTTTTGGTTCTGCGCTCTTTTTTCCTTCACCGTCACCTGTCCTTTTTTGCTCACCATAGCGCTGCAGTGCCACTGTGTGCTCTCCAGCTGCATCTGTTTATAATCACTCTCCATCCATTTGCAGATTTCTGTGATCAGCTCTTCTTTTTCATAATTTTTATGAAATTCCTTTTTCCCGTCCTGAAGGGAAACCTGAAACAACAGATGATCTTTTTTCAGAATCGGACGAATTTTTCGGTTCCCTTCTACATCCTTATGTTTCCTGCCGCTCAGGACAATCTGAAGAAGCTGTTCATTCAGATGCTCTTCCAGTACCTTCTTTATTTTTTCCATATCTGGTTCTCCCATCTCCATTTCTTTTATTCTCTCAAAATCTCCGCTGTACCGATTTCTCTTTTTCTGTCTTGCTTTTTCAGAGGCGCAGGACAAAGCCTGCGCACAAAGTGGAAAACTTTTATACTTCTATTGTATCTATTTTATTTTAAAATCACAACTAAAAATTTTTTTAAGATCTTTTAAGATCTTTTAACGGTTCTTAATACCATTTTCTGCACCCGCGCCTGCGGCATCTTCGGCGATATATTTCCTGATACAGCATCACTTCAATCAGATCATTCAGCCAGTTTTTCCCCCTTGGATATCTTCTCTGAACTTCCTGATTCATCACAAGCGCATCATCCTTGTCTTCCCGCTCCTCCACGGGATACCGATCTTTCATCTTATCATAAATCACAGCAGCAGTCTGACGCATCATCAGCCTGTCAGGAGACTCGTCAAACATTCTGCTTCCATCATACTCCATCTGATCGCAGATTTCTTCCACATATCGTGCAATCTCTTTTGCAATCTCAGGATACATCTCCTTGATACGTTCTAAATCTCTCTCGTTTTCCTGATCGTCTGAATAGCGGTCCATCATCTGTCCATATGCCTGATAATACGGAACAGGCATCTCTCCTCCTGCGTTTTTCCACGGCTCTTTTAAAAACTGATCCCAGTAAATTCCGCCTGTCACCTTCGGTGAGACACGAATAATTCTGTCATACGAATCCATATCTATCCTCCACTTTTTTGTTCCCCGCATTTTGCGCAGAACGTTTCCCATTTCTCTACTATATGCAGAAAAATTTTAGATGGATACTGTTCTTCCAGATCCATCTGATCAGATTTCCGAATGTGAACTGCCCATAAGCTAAAATGAATGGGGTTTTCGTGAAGCAACTTTAAATCCGTTATTACTGTTTGATTTTTCGGAGCAGCCTAATAAGATTCGCTCATAACCGGGATCGCCACATATACTTTTGTCTTATCTTTTATCTCGTTGTATGTCATCGCAATATTCAGATTAACTGCCTGATTCCCCTGCATCATATAATCGTTGATTCCTCCCGTATATCCGTACACTGTATACAAGTCATCTGTCTTTTGTTTTGACACAGTATGAGCTCCGAAACAGTTTAAAATTTCCTCCGTAATCTGATCTTTTTGTTCCATCGTCAGATCTCCTGTGTAAAATCCATATGCCATCGTAGTATTCTGCGGATTTTCCACCTTATCTTCCAGAAGATCGGAAAGCCGTATGCGGTAGTACATGGCGCTGTGCAGATCATTTTCAAAGAAAATGCGCACGCAGAGATATTGCTCTTCATTGCTCATTGTCAAGATCTTTAGTTCTGTTCTGGAGCGTGTATTTTCTGTCGTGATTTTTGTCAAAATATGACCTTCCCTCTGCTCTTCCATCACATTTCCCATCTCAGTGATTCCAAGTTCTCGGGCTGTTTTAACAAGAAATTGTTTTCGCTCTTCCTCCCCCATGAAACTGCCCTTTATTTTCCCAAAATATTCTGTCTCGCTGTTTTTTTCCTCCGTTCCGATCTGAGCAAACACCTCTGTAATCTGTTGCTCTTTCTCCGTCAGATTGTTTCTGAATACCTGTATTCCGGCGAGAATCCAAAACATGATAAAAATAAACACCCATCTTTTCCGCATAAAAAAACCCTCCAACTGTTTTTCAGAGTATTGCCAGTCAGAAGGTTTTTTATCATTCTATTTCTTATTTTTTTCAGTCAGTTCGATCCGCACTAACGCTCTGCGCAGAGCAATTTCCGCTCTTTTTGTATTGATATTGGCATCTTTTGCCTCAAGCCGTTTCTGCGCGCGCATCTTTGCCTCCTCGGCACGATGCAGATCAATCTCCTCCGGCCATTCGACCGTCTCGGCAAGAATCGTCACCTTGTCCGGCAGGACTTCCAGAAATCCTGTGTGAACTGCGGCTGTCTTCTTTCCATTTTCCTCCGTGATCGTGACAATTCCAGGTTCAATCAAAGCGGTCAGAGGTATGTGTTTTTTATAAATACCGATCTCTCCCTCGCTCGTGGTCAGCTCCAGCATACTTGCCTGACCTTCATAGAAAATACGATCCGGAGAGATAATTTTTAAATCAAAATACTTCCCGTCTGCCATATCTGCCTCCCTTATTTCACGCGGGCGATCACATCATCAATCGTACCTGCATTCAGGAAATAACTTTCCGGGATTTCGTCATGCTTTCCTTCCAGAATCTCTTTGAAGCCACGGATCGTCTCTGAGATCGGAACATATCGTCCATCCATTCCTGTAAACTGCGTAGCTACGAAGAATGGCTGAGACAAA
>ERZ506371.200-NODE-200-length-9906-cov-3.69455_pt1 | contig 9906 bp, 8 predicted proteins | sample MGYA00513058_ERZ506371 | MGnify/ENA metagenome assembly ERZ506371 | reverse complement strand
CCGTTTTGCAGGCGGCTTTGAATCCGCCTTCTGAGGAACGGGCGGAAAAGGAATTCCGTCAGATCGTGTTCCGAGAAGGGGATAAAGTCATGCAGATCAAAAATAACTATAATATCGCTTGGCGCATGTATAACGCCATGGGAAAACGCTGTGACGAAGGTGTAGGCATATTTAACGGTGATGCGGGCATGATAAGAGAGATCGATGATGCAAACGAAACCATGCAGGTTGTTTTCGATGATGGGAAAGTGGTGGATTACGATTATTCCCAGCTGGAAGAACTGGAACTGGCTTATGCCATCACCATTCATAAATCCCAGGGCAGTGAGTATCCTGTTGTCATCATTCCTGTTCATAGCGGCCCGCCTATGCTCATGACAAGAAACCTGCTTTATACAGCGGTGACCCGTGCCAAAACATTGGTGGTGCTGGTGGGCATACAGGAAACCATTTCTGCCATGGTGAGCAACGACCGGGAAGTGGGACGGTATACAGGCCTTGCCCAGCGGATACGGAATCTTTATGACTTTATGGCGGAGGCGGGAGAATGAGAAGTGTGAAAGAAACCATGCTGGAATTTCTCTTTCCGCCCAGATGTGCCATTTGCGGCAGTCTTTTGCCTTTGGAGAAAGAAGAACGGCTGTTATGCCCCGATTGTCTGGCACATCCGCCTTTTCTTACCGGAGAGAAATGTCAGATCTGCGGCAGACCAACAGAAAACGACATTCTCTGCCATCGGTGCCGCCATAAGGATTTTCTTTTTACAGCAGGAACAGCGGCATTTTCCTATGAAACCATGCAGGAGGAGATTGCCGCTTTTAAGTTTCATGGGTATCGCCATGAAGGCGAGCGGCTCAGTCATTTGATGGCGGAATATCTTTTGCGGGAGCATCCAGACTGGACAATATGGGCGGATGTGCTGACGGAAGTGCCTCTCCATGCCAATAAACTGCGGTTTCGTGGATTCAATCAGGCGGAAATCCTCTGTGAAGGATTGGCGAAAGAAACAGGCATGAACCATGTACCTGGTGTATTGGAAAGACTTGTGGATACTTTGCCCCAAAGCAGTCTGAAAGCGGCACAGAGAAAAGAAAATCTGAAGAACGTATTTGGTGCGGCAAAGAAAGATGTCATTGAGGGAAAACGTGTATTGCTGCTGGATGATATCTTCACCACAGGCACCACACTACAGGAGTGTACACGTACCCTTTTGCGGGTAGGAGCGGCGGAGGTTCGTATATACTGCTTATCAGTGGTATGCAAAGATGAGGATTTTGAACAGAATTCCATAGAAAAACCCTAAGAAATGACAAAAGTTTTCATGCAAGTGGGAGATTTTCGAAAAAAATCAAGGTTTCCTTTGTAAATCGTGAAAAAAAATAGTATAATTTTGTACCGTAAATGAAACAGTTAACGGATGTGACAATAGATTTGGGAGATTAAAAAATGGTACGGATTGGATTTGATAACGACAAATATTTGCAGATGCAGTCAACACGCATCAAAGAAAGAATCGGACAGTTTGGCGGCAAACTTTATCTGGAGTTTGGCGGCAAGCTTTTCGACGACTATCATGCTTCCCGGGTACTGCCGGGCTTTAAGCCGGATAGTAAGATCAACATGCTGGTGCAGGTGAAAGAGGACGTAGAAATCGTTCTGGTCATCAATGCCGGCGATATTGAAAAGAACAAAGTCCGCGGTGACTTGGGCATCACTTACGACATGGACGTGCTGCGCCTTATCGACGCTTTCCGCGGCTACGGTCTGTATGTGGGCAGCGTAGTTCTGACACAGTTTGGCGGTCAGGAAAGCGCAGTGGCTTACCAGCGGAAACTGGAAAACCTGGGTCTGAAGGTGTATCGCCATTACACCATTCCCGGCTACCCCAGCAATGTGCCTCTTATCGTTAGTGAAGACGGCTTCGGCAAAAACGAATATATCGAAACAGAACATTCTCTGGTGGTTGTAACAGCACCCGGCCCCGGCAGCGGCAAAATGGCAGTTTGCCTGTCCCAGCTGTACCATGAAAACAAACGTGGCATTAAGGCTGGCTATGCAAAGTTCGAAACATTCCCCATCTGGAATGTGCCTTTGCAGCACCCTGTCAACCTGGCTTATGAAGCAGCTACCGTTGACCTGAACGACATGAATATGATCGACCCCTTCCATCTGGAAGCTTACGGCGAAACCACTGTCAACTATAACCGTGACGTAGAGGTATTCCCGGTGCTGAACGCCATGTTTGAAAAGATCTATGGGGAATCTCCCTATAAATCCCCTACAGATATGGGCGTTAACATGGTAGGCAACTGCATCATCGATGATGAAGCGGTTAAAGAAGCCTCCAGAAATGAAATCATCCGCCGGTATTACAAAGCACTGTGTGAACAGAGAAAAGGCAATGGCGGTGAAGAATCCATCTATAAACTGGAACTGTTGATGAAACAGGCAGGCACTGGCGTGGATAATCGTCCTGTAGCGGCAGCAGCCATGAAAAGAGCCGAAGAAACCGGCGCACCTGCGGCAGCCATCGAACTGCCTGATGGTACCATCGTTACAGGCAAGACAAGCTCTCTGCTGGGCGCATCTTCTGCCATGCTGCTGAACGCACTGAAAAAACTGGCAAATCTGGATCATGATGTGAAGCTGATTTCTCCTACCATCATCGAACCTATCCAGCATTTGAAAGTATCCCATCTGGGCAACCATAACCCCAGACTGCACACAGACGAAATCCTCATTGCTCTGTGCATCTGTGCCGCAACAGATGAAAAGGCGGAACTGGCTATGCAGCAGCTGGAAAAACTGAAATGCTGCGAAGTCCATTCTTCCGTTATCCTGTCCGCGGTAGATGAAAACGTGTTCCAGAAACTGGGTGTAAACCTGACCTGTGAACCCATTTATCAGACCAAAAAGCTGTTCCACGGTTAATCTGTCACAGTCCATTTCAAAAAATAAAAAAGAGCCGAAAATTTCTGTTGATGCAGAGATTTTCGGCTTTTCTGCTATAAAAAGAAGCCGGAATCCTTTGTCATAATAAGGATTTCGGCTTTCTTTGTTTTCTTATGAAGATGCCCCCAAAGGAGCATCTGGCATTTGTATGCTTATTTTTCAATAAGTCTTTTTGCCAGAGAATAATCTGTTTTCTTTACAAATACTTTGTATTCCATGCAGCAGTTCTGGTCATTGTTGACGCTGGACTGTGCTCCCAAAGGAGAAGCGGTGCCGCTGATGGTGCTCTGCGCTCCCAAAGGGGATTCCAGACGTTTGTTGTCCAGGAAGCATTCGATGTCGTTGCTTTCCAGAAGTTCTTTTATACGCGTCTGATCCGCCATATTATAAGTGCTGTAGACTTCTTTTCTGTTGAATACATTAATCATACAAACCCCTCCTGTTTCAGCAGAGAAACTGCCTGCTGCAATTGCTTTTTATGGACATAAAAGGTATACGCCATGGATTGTGTCATCATGGTTTCGGGATCGGGCACAGGAAAAAAGCCGCTGGTCTGATGGGGATCTTTTACTGACACCATGTGTTCCACGCCCCCTTGGGTCAGCAGATTCCGCAGCCTGGTCTGTTCTTCCAATGAAGAAACTGTGATCAGTTCTACGCTGTTGAAAGATGTGAACATGTCATCGCCTCCTGTTTGCCGTCCTTACGCTTTTTTCCATCATAGCATATTTCCCTCAAAATGAAAAGAACAAATGTCTGACTACCAGAACAGCCGCAGCAGCCCCATGACAAGGAAAATACCGCCGGACAAAAGGGTATAGCGGTTTTCTGCCATGGGCATTGTTTCCGTCAGCCGTTTTCCGGATTCTGCCCCTATAGAAAGAAAAAATGTCTGCAAAAGGGCAGCGAAAAAAGGCAGCCAGTATACGGAAAAACCTGCCGCAGCGGCACTGAGCCCAACGCCGCAGGCATCGGCAGAAAGCACCAGACCCAACAGCAGCGCTTCGCCTGCTTCCAGCACTGCGGAACCATCGGTGTCACATTGGGATGGACTGCGCAGGAATTTCAAAGGAGAGGGGCTGTCTGTCTGTTTGCGGCAGCCTTGAAACAGCAGGAATAGACCAAAGCCCACCAGAAATAATGCCGCCCCTCGTTCTGCCCAGTGGGGAGGCAGACAGGCAGCCAGAAAGGTACCTGCTTTGAGGAATAAAAATAACAGCCCTGCCGTTTCCAGCCCTAAAACCACTCGGGAGAAAATGGGCAGGGAAATCCGCCTTAGTCCGCACGCCATACCCGCCCCCAATGCGTCCAGACTAAGAGAAAGCGCCAACAGAAAGGAAAGAATCATGGGAAACACCTCCTGTGGTCATCATATGCACCAGTCATGTTTTTGGTCATAGACGCATAGAATGGAAAAGCAGGACAACCAAAGACAACGAGAGAAACGGGTGAGGATATGAATTGGTGGCAAATGGAAACGAAAGAAGCGGCACGTCGTCTGGAAACAGATGAGAAACAGGGATTGACTTCCCAAATGGCGGCGGAGCGGCTGGCGCAAAAAGGCAGGAATGAACTGGCGGAAACGGACGGCAAAAAAAGTCTGTTCTGGCGGTTCCTGGCACAGTTTGATGACTTTATGATATTGCTGCTGCTGGGAGCGGCAGTAGTGTCTGTGGTCATTTCCCGATTGAGCGGGGAAAATGATGTGCTGGATGCGGTGATGATTCTGGGGATTGTGGTGCTCAACGCCGCATTGGGGCTTTTTCAGGAAAGCAAAGCGGAAAAGGCACTGGAAGCCCTGAAAAAAATGGCGGCGCCTCATGCCCGTGTTATTCGGGATGGCGTAGTGCGTGAAATTCCGGCGGCGGAAGTGGTGCCGGGGGATTTGCTGCTGCTGGAAACAGGGGATGCCGTCTGTGCTGATGGGCGTGTGGTGGAAAGCCGCAGTCTGAAAACAGAAGAAAGCGCCCTGACAGGAGAAGCTCTGCCGGTGGAAAAAACGGCGGCAGGGGGCTTGCCCGCAGAAACGGCAACAGGTGACCGGAAAAACATGGTTCTTGCCGGAGGCTATGTGGTTTACGGCAAAGGGAAAGTGCTGGTGACAGCAACGGGCATGGATACGGAAATGGGCAGAATTGCCGCCATGCTCTCCCATACATCTGACAGTATGACACCTTTGCAGAAGAAGCTGGAACAGACAGGAAAACAGCTGGGTATTGGTGCACTTGCAATTTGCGCTCTTATTTTCTGCATGGGGATTTTGCAGGAGAAACCGCCTTTTTCCATGTTCATGACGGCAGTGAGCTTGGCGGTGGCGGCTATCCCCGAAGGACTGCCTGCCATTGTGACCATTGTGCTGGCTATGGGAACTTCCCGCATGTCGGAAAAACATACCATCGTCAGAAGATTGTCGGCAGTGGAAACCTTAGGCGGCGCGCAGGTCATTTGTTCTGACAAAACGGGCACATTGACCCAGAATCGTATGCAGGTCACTACATGGACGGATTACAGCCACAGGGAACCGAAAAATGAGGACTTGCGGGAAACAGTGGCAAATCTTTTTGCCCTCTGCAACGACTGCAATGTGTCCGATGGGAATTTGCAGGGAGAACCTACGGAAAAAGCCCTTGGGGAGTACGCCCAAAGCATGGGTATCGACTTTGCCGCCCTCAGACAGGACATGCCAAGGGTGGGAGAAATTCCTTTTTCTTCGGCGAGAAAGCGTATGACTACCCTCCACAAAACAGAGGATGGCTGGATTTCCGTCACAAAAGGTGCGCCGGATATTCTGCTGGAAAAATGCGCCTTCTGTATGGAGGGCAGTGGACAGGTCCCCTTTGACAGCAGACGGAAAAGCATGGCAAGGATGGTCAATGGAGAAATGGCAGCACAGGCACTCAGAGTGGTGGCAGTGGCATTTCGGCAGTGGGAGGAAAAACCTCCTTTGACAGAAGAAGCCCTGGAACGGAATCTGGTTTTCGCAGGCATGGCAGGCATGGTAGACCCGCCCAGACCGGAAGTGAAAGAAGCGGTACATCTTTGCAGACAGGCAGGTATCCGCCCTGTCATGATTACGGGGGACCATGTGCTGACGGCAGAAGCCATCGGTCGGGAATTGGGTATCTACCAGAAAGGGGACTGCGCTGTCACAGGGGCAGAACTGGACAAAATGAGTGATAAGGAACTGGAAACGGCAGCGGAAACCTGCACGGTATTTGCCAGAGTGGCACCGGAGCATAAAGTACGTATTGTGCAAGCATTTCAGAAACGGGGTAATGTGGTTGCTATGACAGGGGACGGTGTCAACGATGCCCCTGCTCTGAAAACGGCAGACATCGGCTGTGCCATGGGCAAAAGCGGCACGGAAGTGGCAAAAGGCGCGTCAGACCTGATTTTGACGGACGATAACTTCGCCACCATTGTGGAAGCGGTACGGGAAGGACGGGGCATTTACGACAATATCCGCAAAGCCGTTCATTTCCTTCTTTCCAGCAATATCGGAGAGATTTTGACTATCTTTGTGGCAATGCTTCTGGGCTGGGCAGCACCTCTTTTGCCTATCCAGCTTTTGTGGGTGAATCTGGTGACGGACTCCCTGCCTGCCATTGCCCTTGGCATGGAGCCTGCAGAGGAAAACATCATGGAACGGCCGCCTCGGAAAAATACCGGCAGTTTGTTTGGAGATGGACTTGGCGGCAGAATCCTATTAGAAGGTGTTATGATTGGCGTTTTGGCGTTGCTGGCTTTCGGCATTGGGCATGTGTATTTTGACCAGGAAGATGGCTATGCCGTAGGACGTACCATGGCTTTTGCAGTGCTTTCTCTTTCTCAGTTGGTTCATGCCTTCAACATGCGGGGAGAAGGCTCTCTGGGAAAACTGCCTTTCTGCTCCAACAAATGGCTTCTCATGGCATTTGTGGTGGGGGTAGTCCTCCAGTGCGTTGTCATCATGATGCCGCCTTTGGCGGGCATTTTCCAGGTAGTGCCGCTGGACGGGGAACAGTGGCTGTTGACGGCGGCGCTTGCACTGGCACCTCTGCCTTTGGTGGAACTGGAAAAAGCCATTTGGCATCCAAAACAAAAATAATTTTTTCAAAAGCCCGACTTTATTCAAGTCGGGTTTTTTGCTATGTAATTTTTGCCAAGACACTTTGGCAGAATTTTGCCTTTTTGCCGTCTTTCTTTTGTTGTATAATGAAACTGTATAGAGAGGAGGGGGTTCCCATGAAACAGGCAGTCATTACGGGAGCCACAGGCGGCATTGGACATGCTCTGGCGGAAGGCTTTGCGGCGGCAGGGTATTTTGTCATTGCGACGGACTTGCCCGAAACAGCAGATTTTACAGGAGAAAACATCGTATACCTGCCCATGGATTTACGGCAGGAAACAGACATAAAACAGTTTTTTGAATATGCGCGGCAGAAGTACGGCATTATTGACGTGCTGGTGAACTGCGGCGCCATCAGTCATTTGCAGAAATCCCCATGGGAATTGACAACGGCGGAATTTGACAACGTGATTCATACGAATCTGCGGGGGTCTTTTTTGTGCTGTCAAAATTTCCTTCGTGCCAACGAAGGGGCGGATTATGGTAGAATCATCAATATTGCTTCTACCAGATGGCATCAGAACGAAGCAGGCTGGGAGGCTTACGGCGCATCCAAAGGCGGCGTGGTTTCCCTCACCAACAGCCTCTGCGTATCTTTGTCCGATACGGCAGTGACGGTCAATGCCATCAGCCCTGGCTGGATTGAAACGGGAGATTATGACGCTTTGACGGAAGCAGACCATAAACAGCATCCCTCTGGACGGGTGGGGAAACCTGCTGACATTCTGCGGGCATGTCTGTTTTTGGCGGCAGAGGAAAGTGATTTTATCAACGGTATCAATTTGGTGGTAGACGGCGGTATGACCAAACGGATGATTTATGTGGAATGAATTTGTCCTTTTTGGGCGGACAAAGGGTTTTGCAGGCGGAAAAGCCCGAAACAAAGCAAAAAAAGGCTTTGCAGTAGGGGTGTTTCGTGATATAATCTGAATGTTAGGGCGAAATTTAGAAAGTCCTTTGGCGAATGATTTGGAAGGATGAATGTTGTTTATGGATAAATTGATTGTACAGGGACGTAAACGTCTTGTAGGGGAAGTCAACATCAGCGGTGCCAAAAACGCAGCTGTTGCAGTGATTCCCGCAGCTATCATGGCAGAGGGCGTCAGTGTATTGGAAAACCTGCCCCGCATTGAGGATGTGAACAATCTCTGTCATACCATCGAAAAACTGGGGGGCACATGTACCTATTTGGATAATGGGCATACATTGAAGATCGACTGCGATAAGGGAACAGCTCATTGTGCCACTTTTGAAGAAGTACAGAAGATCAGAGCTTCTTATTATTTCCTGGGAGCGATGCTTGCCAGATACAAAAAAGCGGAAGTTGCGCTGCCCGGCGGCTGTAACTTTGGCGTCAGACCCATTGACCTGCATCTGAAAGGCTTCCGTGCACTGGGTGCAACGGTAGAAGAAGGCAACGGCATGGTTCGTGCTTATGCAGACAGACTGGTGGGTACATCCATTTATATGGACCAGGTGAGTGTAGGCGCTACCATCAATATCATGCTGGCTGCTTCCATGGCAGAAGGCGTGACAACTATCGAAAACGCAGCAAAAGAACCCCATGTTGTAGATACTGCAAACTATCTGAACATGATGGGTGCCAATATCAAAGGCGCTGGTACAGATGTAATCCGTATCAAAGGTGTGGAAAAACTCCACGGCGCACAGTATACCATCATTCCTGACCAGATTGAGGCAGGGACATACATGATTGCCGCAGCCATTACCGGCGGCGATGTGCTGGTGAAGAACATCATTCCCAAGCACATGGATTCTCTGACAGCAAAGCTGGATGAAATGAACGTGACCATTGAGGAGCATGACGACTCCATCCGTGTCACAGCAAACAGACCTTTGCACTGCGCAAATGTCAAGACCATGAGTTATCCCGGTTTCCCTACAGACCTGCAGCCCCAGATTGCGGCACTGCTGAGCGTTTGTCAGGGACAGAGCGTGATCACAGAAAACGTATGGGACAACCGTTATCAGTACATCGACGAACTGCGGAAGATGGGTGCACAGGTGCAGATCGACGGCAGAATCGCCCGCATTGACGGCATTCCCCGTTTCCATGGGGCAAATGTGACAGCCACAGACCTGCGTGCAGGGGCAGCCATGATTCTGGCGGCACTGGCGGCAGAAGGCGAAAGCGTCATTGACGGTGTGAAGTACATCGACAGAGGTTATGAAGAAGTCGAACATAAATTCAATGCACTGGGCGCACAGATCACCCGTGTGAGCGAATAAGAGAGAAATTTTTTGACAGCCGTAAGAGGGAGCGGAAGGCGGAACTTTTGCGGCTGTTTTTATGGAATATTCTGGAAAGGAGGGGAATCCCTTGGATTTTTGTACCATTGCCAGCGGCAGCAGCGGCAACAGCCTGTTTATGGGCACAGAACATACGAAAATTCTCATTGATGCAGGCGTCAGCGGCAAACGGATACTGGAAGGGCTGGAAAAACTGTCCCTCACAGGCGATCAGATCGACGCTTTGTTTATCACCCATGAGCATATCGACCATGTGAAGGGGGCAGGGGTATTTTCCCGAAAGTTTGACGTGCCTATCTATGCAACTATGGAAACGTGGGACGCTATGGAAGGCAGTCTGGGCAAGATTGCCCCACGCAATAAGCGTTTTGTATACGAAGGGGAGCCTTGTGTCATCAATGACCTGTGTGTGAAACCCTTTGCCATTCCCCATGACGCGGCGGCACCAGTGGGCTACAGCGTTTTTGCGGGAGAAAAGAAAATCACCGTGGCTACAGACATTGGTCATGTGACAGATACCATCCGGGAGAATATCACCGACAGCGATATTTTGCTTCTGGAATCCAACCATGATG
>ERZ506371.185-NODE-185-length-10280-cov-3.79619_pt1 | contig 10280 bp, 8 predicted proteins | sample MGYA00513058_ERZ506371 | MGnify/ENA metagenome assembly ERZ506371 | reverse complement strand
GATCTTGAGCGGCAAGAATGTGGTGCTGTCCGTCTATGAAGACAATACGGTTGCACTCAATCTATACAATCAGATGGGCTTTATCCCCTACGTTGCGGGATATGACAACCGCGGTGACGGCGTGCTGTTTACGGAAAAGTACTTTAAAATGATCAAATATACCTGATTGTGGCAGAGTGCGGAGTCTGATTTTCGGCTCGCAAATGAAGACCCGCCGGCTACGCCGGCGGGTTACTTTTATCTGTGGGTGACAGCAATTTTGCGCCGCACCTTATCCCGTTTTTAAAAATTTAAATGTCCATAATACTTTTTAAATATTTCCATTACTTGAATAAGGACAGTATGATACATGAAGGCATAAATATCAAAAGAATCCAATCTCACTTGGCCTAAATATTTGTTATAATCGTTTAGGATCTCCTTATACTGAGCCTTTTTTAGCGGCTTACCTTTTAAGAGCATGGAACATACATCAAAATCAACCAGTTCAACAAATAGGATATTATCCGTATCGTCAAGTTTGTATATGATACCGCAAAATGAATGCCTTGTCAATCCCCCTAAAACGGCAAAAGGAGCATGGAATGATCCATGCTCCTCTTATGAAAATCTAAAGTTTCATTTACGTGGCGTGTCTACAGTGATCGTACCGAAAAAGCTCACAACATAAAATCCAAATAAAATAATGTTTATAAAACTTATGTGTGGTTCTATCCAGGACCATTTCAACGGCTCATACAGCAACAGTATCAGTAACCACAACAACCATACTATTCTTGCACACAACAATGAAACCCACCAACCATTCCCAATTTCATTGCGAATATAAAGATTGATATACCCTCTAAAAATATTAAAGCGGATGTGCTTTCTTCGACAAGAGAGCCAATTTCGTATGATTGAAATAACGGCATCGATAACCAATACTAATAACCACGGAAAAAGAAACTTCATGTTTTAAATCAGCAACTCCTTAATATATTCAACCAACGTATTGAGAAGGTCGATTCCAATTGTGACCCCGGCAATTCGAGCGGAATCCAAAATATATTCTTTCCAATACTGTTTGAATAGTGTTTTGGAGAGATATTTTAACCCAGAACCAAGCCCCTTATTAACGCCCAATGTAAGTGCATTCTTCCCAAGTTGAGCAACATGTCTTAATATGGAAGTTTTTCCATTTTTCCCCATGCTTCCATAGAGCAAACCATCGCCCGCCCCGAAAAAGAAGCCCAAAGAAAAGCTCTTTCCTAAATCAAGCCAAGAGACATTCTCTCCACGGATTGTTTGATCAATACCGTAATTTAGTGCAGAAGAAAAACCCCCTATAACCATTTGTCCTATTGCCCCGATGGGTGAAACAGAAATCAGTCCACCAATTCCGCCAAAAAGTGTATCAACACCTACAACTCCCCAATTTATATTATCCCACCCATATGCCACACCTTGAGCAATGGTGGATGAAGCAAAAGCGGTAATACTTCCTATAAGAGCGCCTATAGCAAAAGTTAAAAGAATAGAATGCCCGCTCGGGTCGATGTTGTTGACGGGGTCGTTCAGACAATAAGCGTACGGGTTGATGCCGCCGATCGTTTCGGGGTCAAGGTAGCTCACAAGATCTTCGTTCAGGAAGCGGCCCGTCTCGGGATCGTAGTAGCGGCTGTTCAGGGAGTAAAGCCCGATGGAAGTATCGTAATAATACCCGCGGTAGCGGAAGGGGTTAGCAAGAAGCACCTCGCTTTCCGGCTCATTCAACAGATTCCCCCACGCGTCGCAACTTTACTCACCAATGAGCGTGCCGGCTGCACCTTTATGATGCTGCAAAATGAAAGCCTTGTCAATCCCCTAAAACACAGGAGGAGCACGGAATCAACCGTGCTCCTTTTGGGAGGATCCGAACGATGATTTAATGTGCTTTAACGTTTCGCGGTCAAATCATTTTCGAATTTTATTTTTTCCAATAAAGCATCTGCCGAGCGAACGGGAACACTTCCTCCTTTTTCTTCGATCCGCCGAATGAGCTCATTGATAATTCTTTTTCTCTGGAATGTAGAGAAGTAATATAAATGAATTGCCTTCCTTTTCCCATTCCTTAAATACAGGTATAAGTAAGGAGTCGGAAAATACATCCGTGTGTTTCGCCCTCTTGAACTCTTACCCGATCGTTCACAATCGATATTTACAATATCCGCGTACTTTACCTTGACCGCATATTGGTCCAATTCACCGTACATTCTGAAGAACCCCCTTAAATCTTTTTGCACAGAAATACAATCGGAAGAAAAAACAATGCTCTTCCTCCAAAATGTCATGACCATCAGGATCCAAACGGCAATGATGGAGATACAGGAAAGGACAGCAAGAAGGAGCTGCAGAAGATCATCCGAAAATTCACCTAAACAAACCAGAACGATCCCATAAATGGCTGCTGCCAAAAGGGATGTGCACAGCAGATAATAGATACATGACAATACGCTCCAACAAAAAAATCTTTTCATGTTATCCCGCTTCCCTGATATTGCTCTTCAAAACAATGCTCACCATTAGTATACGTCGTCCCGCTGTCATTGTCAATACCTAAAACACAACAAGAGGAGCACGGAATCAACCATGCTCCTCTTGGGAATTTACGTTCTCTTAACGATCGGGATCTTTGAGTACAATGACTTGGTCATACTTGGGTGAATAGAGAATGTCGATCTCGCGATTGCAATACTTGTTCCAGGCAGGAAAGAAACCTTCCTTTGTGAGCGGACCTTTTGAGCCTTCTCCGCTCAATCTGACGATCTCTCTTCCATGATAAGAAAAACGGACAACGATTCTTGCCGCATATCTTCCAAATCCGTTTACGAGATATTGCCTGCCCGCCTCTTCTGCAAAAACCGTATATGGAACGGCATCCTGCATCCAAAGTCTGATCGCTTTCAGGTGCCTATGATTTTTGATCAAATCAACGAGAAACACGCTCGCACATCCGACCATTGCAAGAAACCCGATCGCAAAAAAAGCGCCCATTTCTTCCGTTAATGTTAACCACAAAAGGAGTGCGGCAAAGAAAACGGAGCAAAAAATCAACACAACCCGTGCTGTCAAGTCCCACCCTCTGATCAAAGGGCCGTATTCCAAAGAGCCGACAACTTTTTTGAGCTTATCCTCCATCTCAAACCGCCTTTATTTCTGTTCCTCGATCTTCCCTTGGAAGAGGCGCTCGAACTCCTCGACAGAACCCTCCGTCATGCACGCGGCTTCACAAAAGGCGTTTTGTAATTTCGGACTTCGGAAAACGATGTAGTAGCAGCCGTCCAATTTCATAACTTTTTTGACGTCTGATACGGGCTTCTGCATTTCGCAGTCCTCCCACGCGACGGAAACCGTTCCGCCGTCTATCACGACGCTCTTCGGAAGGGAAAGCCTCAGCGTCTTTTTCCGCTCGATATAAGGACTTGCCGCCGCGAGACTGGCCGCTAAGACCACGGCAAACTCAAAGATCATGATGATCCACAGCTTCGTGAGCACACATACGAGGACGACCGCCGGTGCAAAAACGGCAAAGATGAACAGCGCAGGCAAAATCATCTGTTTCGATTGTATTTTTAACAGGATCTTTTGCGCCCTCTCGGAGAATTCTCCGCTGAAAACGATCATTTGATTTTCTCCCGTTCCTTAAATTGCAGGAAGAGGCAGATGCTCCCCATTGACCGCCGCCCGAGTGCCGAAGGCACGGGCTTTCTCAACGCGCTCGGACGGGCCGTTCCTGACTCACTGAAATTATAAGCCGCTTCGCCCGATCTGTCAATATACTTTGTGAAATTTTCCCTCTCCGCGGGCGGGTGAGGCGTTTTGCAGACGGAGACGGGGCAAGGAGATTTGCGGGCGGGTGAGGGCGTGGAGCGACTTGCAGGCGGGCTGTGTCCGAAAAAAAGAGGTATCCGTTAAAAATACCTCCCATGCCCATGGTGCCCGAAATATGCCGAACCCCCTGAAGGATCCCCTCGGAATAGCGCCGCTTCGCCCGCGTGGACGTCAAGCCCTCTTTGTAACACACCAAAAAAAGCAGTATCCTGATGGATACTGCTTTTTTTGGTGCCGCTGACCGGGATCGAACCGGTATGGTATCTCTACCGAGGGATTTTAAGGCAGATGTAACACTTCTAAAATGCAATATATAGTATATAATATAAAGAAAGACCGCTATATATAGTGGTCTTTCTTACTTGTTCCAAAATGTCCCGATAAGCAATTACAACTGCTTTTATCTATATTTTTGCATCAATATAACAGATATTCAGTGAGAAGCCGATGTGTTCGGCGAACTTATTTCCTAAAATACCACATAGATAACTTTTTGGCAAATAGAAATTATGATTTGCAACTCTGAAATTCGCCTCGTTATCGGATCAGTTCTTCTATCGTGCAGTGCAGCGTCTGCGCAAGGGAATATAATGTTTCTGCCTGCGCTTTTGCGATATCCACGGTGCCCTGTTCGTATGCTTTTATCGTGCGCAAAGGCACGTTGGAAAGGTTGGCAAGCTGCGTTTGGCTGAGTTTCCGTTTTTGCCTGATCGCCTTCAAAGGACAGATCGGTTTAAGATATTGTGCGATCAAATCCATGCTGTGCATGATATCCATTTCATGATAGGGGAAGTAATGCCCCAAGATCGTACTGCACGGCATTGCGGCTATGATAGCTGCGTAAGACTTGTTGAAGTACCACTGCGCATAGGCAAGCACCCAGCCCACCCAATACTCGGGCGAAGCGTAGCTGCTTGTTTCTATATTCAGCGGTTCTTTGTCCAATATCAGCGCCAAAAGTTCATTTGCCGATTTCCCCAGCGCATAGACGGGATCGGCAGTCTCGAGCGCGCGGCAGACGGGGGACGACAGGAATTTTTGCGCAAAGGCATCGATCTCGATATGCTCTTCCAGGACGGCAAGTTCGAACATGGCAGACACCTTTCTTTGGATGATATCGAGGAACTGTTCATTGTAGGCGTGGATCATCAGGCTTGATACCTCCTCGGATAATATCGGCAAGATAAAGGTCATCCGGCGAGAGCACCCCTCTCCGGTTGCTCAAAAATTCCATGCGCGCCTGCTCGTTCCGGGCTTTCCGCAAGGGGTAATAGGTAGCGGCATCGGCAGCTTCATATCCCAAAAACCGTAGCTGTCCAAACGACTTTTGCGACATCAAAACGACCTGCTCACCCAAATTTCCCAATTTCAATGCCTCCGAAAGCCGCTGAACGGAAATCGTATTGTTCAGAAAGCTCTCTGCGTAGGCAAAATAGGAGTCATCGGCGCGGTACCCTTTGATCACGTCATACGCATGGACCGGGAGAGCGAAATGTTCGACGAGATACCGCTTCCCCGCCTTTATAATATCATTTTTGAGCGTAAATACACGGTTTTGTAAAAGCAGGGTGATCCAATGCAACGTAGTAAAGCCTTTTTGCGAAAGGTCAAGCACGTTCAGCCCCTGCAGATCCAGCAAATACCGATTTGCATACCCGTCGCGATCTTCTTCTACCGCCCATTCTTTGGCAAGTTCAATAGACTGCGTGCAATAAAAGCCGCGTCCATAATCATTGTGCGGGTTGCCTTTCCCGAATATGGGTTGTTTGATCACGGAAACAGAGCCGTGATATAACGTTACTTCAGCCATATTTTAAGCCTCCCGTACGGATATTATATCATTGCAATGTCCCTTTGTCAAGTCCAAATAAGGAAATTCAGCAAAAGCCTGCGTTGACTCTCTCCCATCTTCATGCAGAGATAAGCCCGATAAGAACAAACCTCACAAAAAATTTTCGGAAATTTCAAAAAAGGTCTTGACAGAATGAAAATATGTGCTATAATCAACTTGTACTGAAACAGTTCAGTAACACTATTTTCGGAGGGAATTGAGGTGAAAAAGCTGAAGTGGATCGTTATGGCACTTGTTCTGGTGCTGGGCATGGCTGCATTTGCGGCTTGTAAGCCGGATGAGCCCGAAACACCCGTCTTTACCGTCACTTATTATGACGGCACGACCGTCTTGAAGACGGAAGAAGTGGAAAAGGGCGGTCACGCGACCTATTGGGAACCCGAAGCCAAAGAGGGCATGGAGTTCTCCGACTGGTATGTCGATGCGGGGCTCAACCGCGTCTTTGACTTCGAGGGAGAGTCCATCACTGCCGACAGGAACCTGTATGCAGGCTATGTCGCAGTCGGTACCGACGATACGCGCACTTGGGCGATCGTGGGCAGCGGGCAGGGAGACATCCTCTCGTCGAGCGCCTGGGGCACTGTCATCACCGACGTCCATATGCTGGAAAAGACGGAGGGCGAAAACGAGTTTACGATCACGCTCGATCTCTATGAGGACGATCAGTTCCAGTTTGCGACGGATACGAGCTGGATGAACCAACGCGGCTTCGGCTACATCCCCCTTGCCGACCGCACCTTGACGGTGGACGGCGAGGAAGTGACGCCCTTCTCGGGCGGCGGCGGGATCGGCGAGACTGCCGACAAGCAGAGCAACATCATCGTCGAATACCCCGGGAACTACACCTTCACGCTGACGACCTATCCCGACGAGGACTACTATGACGACAACGTCAATAATGGGCAGGTCTCCATCAGCAATTTCGATACCATTACTTACGAATACAACGGACCTGCCGCAGAGCTTTCCTCCACCGTGACTGAGTTCTACATCAAGGGGCAGGATATCACACAGTGGGGCGATATGTATAATCCCGCTACGCAGATGACGCGCGTCGGCTCCACCTATACGCTCACCGTCTATCTGAAAGCGGGCGACCAGGTCATGTTCACGAGCCTGAACGTTGACCGTGAGACGGGGGAAAGCACCGTCGGCACGACGTACATCAATGTGACCAACCTCGACGAAGAGAGCGCTTCGCTCTTTACGGCGGCGGGCAACAACATGACCGTCAACACGTCGGGCGAATACACCTTCACCTACGATGCAGACAGCAAAACACTCAGCGCGGCGCTCGATGAGGATGCGACGCTTGTAGAGGCGGACTATTATCTCGACGGCAGCTTCGGCGGGCTTTCCTGGAACCAATCGTTCTACGATCCCGACTACAAGTTTGCCGCTGCGGGGAACGACGTCTATACCCTTGACGGCATCGAACTTGCCGCCGGCGACGAGATCGTCATCCAATCGTTCACACAGGGCGCGACGGAAGAGAGCGGCGAGAAGCTTGCTGCCTACAACTTCCGTTACTACCGCGGCACGGACGGCGCCTTCGAGGCGGCGGACGCGGGCAATAACAACTACAACATTGCCGTCGTGACGGCGGGAACGTACAATATCGAATTTGACGCTTATGCCAAGATCATCACCATCGTGCCCGCCGATATGCAGCACACGGTGTATATCAAGGGCAGTTTCGTCGAAGGCTGGAAGATCACCGACGAAAACGGTGAACTCATCGACGATTATAAGCTCGAAGAAACTTCGGACGGCGTGTTTGAGATCACGATGACCATCACAGACGAGATGGTAGCGGATGGCGCGACGTGGCAGGCAGGGCTGCAGCTCGATACGACGACGGGCAACGACGGCACGTTCCTCGGCGCAGGTGCGCTGGGCGATGACGCGGCAGACAATGCCAACGCGCTCTTCCGCCCCGAAACGGGCAACAACCTCACTTCGACGACGGCAGGGACATACCGCTTTGTGTATGACCTCAATACGGGCAAATTGAATATTTACAAAGTAACGGCTTAACGGACACAAAGATCGGACGGCTTTTAAGCCGTCCGATCGGATTTTTAAGAAACTCTGAAGATGTGCTGCTTACAGGGTTCGTGCGAAAGCGCAAGGCGGATACACGCGGCAGCGCGTTCGGCGGTCCTCCTCTCCAATCCATCGGGGCAGAACACGTCTTTTCGGCCCGAGAGCGCTTCAATAAGCACCGTCTGCGTGATGAAACAATTTCCTTCGGGAATGGAGGCAAGGTCGGAAAGCCCGCGCACAAAGGTGACGTTTTCAAACGCCCCTTCGATTTCCCTTTTCAGCGTTTCGTCGCGGGGCGGGATGCAGACATAGCGGTAAGGAGCTTGAAAATGCGCGTCCGCCTGCGCTCTGAGCGCCGCATAGTCGGGCGCGATCTCAAAGAAGAGCGCATCGTCGATGCGGCAGTCCACCGAAAGGATGGGGATAAAATTGCTTTCGCCGAGCGCGAAGAACTGCTCTCTCGTCAAAAAAAATGTGACGATGGCGTCCGCCGTGTTGACGCGCTCGGGAACGGACGGCAAAAGCACGATATTTGCGTCCTCTTCGCGCGCGACGGCGATGAGTTCCTCCAAAAAATCAAGGCACATCGCCCGTTCGAGGGCGTTGAGATCGGAAGGAAGATAGACGCCGAACATCTGCCGCGCGACGGCGGTGCGCATATTCTGCGCAAAGGCGTTGGGGCGGTAGCCGAGCATATTGACGACCTGCCACACCTTCTTTTTTGTTTCTTCGCTGATCTTCTGATCCTTTCGGTCGTTGAGGACGTAAGAGACGGTCGCTTTGCACACGCCCGCCGCCTCGGCGACATCCTTGATCGTAACTTTTTTGTTCATAGTTCTCATTATAATCGGAATTTTGTATTTTGTCAATATCGTGGAGCAAACGTATGCAAGAACAGGCAATGTATCATAAACCGGAGTCGCAGTACGCCTATGCCCTCTCCGAAAACAGCGTGGCGCTGCGGCTGAGGACGGCAAAGGAGGATACCCCGGAAGTTTCGGTACTCTACGGCGGAAAGTATGATTTTGCCCGAAAGCGCCGCGAAAAAGCCATGCGCCTTTGCTGTTCCGACCGCCTTTTTAACTATTATACGGCGGAGCTGGAGCTTTCCGACGTGCGCCTTGTCTATGTCTTTCGCATCCGGGAGAGGAGAAAGACCTACTATTATTCGGAGGACGGGCTTTCGGAACATTTCGCCTTCGATCTGAGCTATTACAACGCCTTCCAGATCGCTTATCTCAACGCGGCGGACATCCATCGCCCCGTGCAATGGATGCAGGATGCGCGGTTTTATCAGATCTTCATCGACCGCTTCTTCCGCGGCAACCAAGAAAAGGACGATTCCTATATTACGCTTCCGTGGGGAGAATTGCCGACGCCCAAGAGCTTTGCGGGCGGAGATCTCAAAGGCATTACGAAAAAGCTGCCTTATCTCCATGAGCTGGGCGTCAACGCGCTCTATCTGACGCCCGTCTTTGAGTCGGTGAGCAATCATAAATACGACACCCAAGATTACTTTGCGATCGATGAGATGTTCGGCGGAGAGAAAGACTTCCGTAAGTTCATGCAAACGGCGCACGAGGCGGGATTTCACGTCGTCCTGGATGCCGTATTCAACCACGTCAGCGAACGGTGCTTACAATTCCGCGACGTGCTGCAAAACGGGAAGGCTTCCCGCTATTTCGACTGGTTTCTCATCGACGGAGACAAGGTCGACAGGCAAAAAGTCAACTATCAATGCTTTGCCGCCTGCGACTATATGCCCAAGTGGAACACTTCTCAAAAAGAGGTGCAGCACTTCCTCATCGGCGTGGCGCTGCACTATATGAAGGAGTACGGCGTGGACGGCTGGCGGCTGGATGTTTCGGACGAAGTCTCGCACGATTTCTGGCGCAAATTCCGCGCCGCCGTCAAGGCGGAAAACGGAGCGTGCGTCATCATCGGCGAAAACTGGCACGACGCCAACCCCTATCTCCGGGGCGATCAGTATGACAGCATCATGAACTACGCCTTTACCAAGGCGTGCCTCGATGCGTTTGCGTTCGGAACGCTCGATGCTACGGGCTTCGCGGAAAAGCTCAACGAGCTTCTGATGCGCAACACCGATACCGTCAACGGCATGATGCTAAATCTGTTGGACAGCCACGATACGCACCGCTTTTTGACGCAGGTCGGGGGCGATATTCAAAAACTCGGATGCGCGCTCGCCGTTCTCTATCTCTTTGTCGGCGCGCCGTGCATCTATTACGGCACGGAGATCGGCATGGAGGGCGGGTACGACCCCGACTGCCGCCGCACGATGGACTGGGCGCGCGCGGAGGAACGGCCGCCCCTTTGGCGGCTCGTGCAGCGGCTTGCCGCTTTGAAACGGGAAAGCGCCGCCCTGCACGGGACGAAGGCAAAAATATGGGCGGAAGGCGATCTCTTCTTTCTGGAGCGCGGCGAAACGAACAAACTGCGGCTCACCGTCAATTTCGGGAAAGCGCAGCCGCTGACCGATAGACTCATTCTGGCGAACGCGGAAAGCGTC
>ERZ506371.184-NODE-184-length-10286-cov-4.11817_pt1 | contig 10286 bp, 16 predicted proteins | sample MGYA00513058_ERZ506371 | MGnify/ENA metagenome assembly ERZ506371 | reverse complement strand
GCCGCATATGCCCATTTGGGGTCGTATGTGCGTGCACGTATGAGATTGCAGTAATTCAGCAAATTGGTAAACATCAGGGCATACACCATACAAATGATATCCGCCACTTTTTTCCGATGAATATAAATGGTCAACATACAAATCCGCCCCTTTCTCCGCTCCTGTTAATGGTCTTTTGGCATTTCCTCCGGAAAAGGCTTTCGCACATATGGCAGCATCTGTTCACAGCATGCTCCAAACTGCCGGAAGTTCTCCCTCGCCTCTGCCAAGGTCATGCCTTGGTTTTCGTCGCTAGGTTCTGTTTTCGACTGTATGAACACATCGTTTTCCCAGAAACAAACCGGGCAAACATAGGCCACCGCTTCTTTCTGCGGTACAGGTAAGGTCAAACAGCCGCAGCAGGGGCAAGGATAGCCTTTTCCCTTTTGCTCCTCTGGCTGGTTTTGGATTTTCTCTGCGCTGTCCACTTCCGGAAAATACCACTTTTTATTTCTGTTCATAAATATCAAAAGAGAATTTCACGCCATTTTCTTCCTGTACTTCCCCTTTTTCTGTCAGTGTCCATTCCGGTTTTTCATCCAGATTGGGGAAATAAGTATCCGCAGGAAATTTATCATAGATTTTGGTAATATAAGCCTTTTTGCACTGAGGCAGAAGCTGCTCATAAATGCTGCCGCCGCCGATAACAAAAATATCGTCATCCGCATAATCCGCCAGCACACCAGGCAGTTCTTCCAGACTATGGCAAAGGGTTACCCCTTCTGCTTCATAAGCCTTGTTTGCTGTGAGCACAATATGGGTGCGTTTGGGCAGGGGCTTTTTGCCAGGGAAAGATTCCAGTGTTTTTCTGCCCAGCACCAGCACATGGCCCATGGTCACTGCACGGAAATTTTTCATATCTGCGGAAATGCGACACAGCAGTTCATTGTCCTTGCCGATGCCCCAGTTTTCGTCTACTGCTACAATGAGATTCATGGGTTTTCCTCCTTAAATGGCAATGGGCACTTTGCCAATGGGTTTGCCGTGTTCGTAGTCTTCCACGATGAAGTCATCTACAGTGAAATCATAGAAATTCTTGATTTCGGGATTCAGACGTACCTTTGGCGCAGGGAATGTTTCACGTTCAATGAGTTCTTTGATGATGGGCACATGACGGTCGTAAATGTGCATGTCACTGATAACATGTACCAGTTCACCCGGTTCCAGACCGCTGACCTGTGCAAACATCATCAGCAGTGCGGAATACTGCACCACATTCCAGTTGTTTGCCGCCAATGTATCCTGAGAACGCTGGTTCAAAATGGCGTTGAGTTTGTTGCCTGTCACATTGAATGTCATGCTGTAAGCACAAGGTTCCAGTCCCATTTCTGTCAGGTCTGCGAAGTTGTAGATGTTTGTCATGATACGACGGGACGCAGGGGCGTTTTTCAGCTGCCACAGCACATTGTCCACCTGATCCATTTCGCCGTGTTTGAATTTGTATTTCACGCCCAGCTGATAGCCGTAAGCCTTGCCGATGGAGCCTGTTTCGTCTGCCCAGGAATCCCAGATCTTGCTGTTTAAGTCGTGGATGTTGTTGGATTTTTTCTGCCAGATCCACAGGATTTCGTCAATGGCTGCTTTCCAGTTGGTGGCGCGCAGTGTCAGCAAGGGGAATTCCTTGCTCAAATCATAGCGGTTCACCACGCCAAAAGTCTTGATGGTGTAGGCAGGTGTGCCGTCTTCCCAATGGGGACGCACCTTTTCGTTTTCTGTAGAAAAACCATGCTCTAAAATCTGCTTACAATTCTGTATGAAAATATCGTCTGCTCTGCTCAATGTTGATTCCTCCTAAAACATCATTCATTACTTTATTCTCTTTTATGATACCGTAACTTTCTGCCGCCTTCAACCCAATTTTCCCAACGGCTCTTTGCCACAGCCGAAAAAAACGAGCAAAACAAACGCAAAACAGCTGTTGCACAAAAAAACAGACAACGTCCCTGGACATTGTCTGTTTTTTTCATTCCATTTTCTGTTGCTTACTTTTCCTCTTCTTCTACCTGACGGTGTTTCACAGGTAAGCCGTTCTGCAGGTGATGCAGATCGTTTTCTTCGCTGTACATTTCATTGATCTTGTAAAGCAGTGTCATCAGACTGTCTGTCAAATGCACGTTTTCCACCAGAACATCATCGGGAACCTGCAGATCCACATGGCTGAAATTCCACATGCCTTTTACGCCCCATTTTGCCAGATCATGGGCAACCTTAACAGCCTGTGAACGAGGCAGTGTCAAAATGGCAACGTCTACGTGATTGTTTTTCACATATTCCTCCATTTTGTCCACGTCATAAACTTCCACGCCACGGATGGTCATGCCAACCAGACGAGGATTGATGTCAAAAACTGCTTTGATGACGAAACCACGTTTTTCAAAATTTGTATAATTGACCAACGCCTGACCGATGTTACCGCCGCCAATAACGATCATATTATACATACGATCCAATCCCAGTATCTTTTTGATTTCATTGTAAAGATATTCTACATTATAGCCGTATCCCTGCTGACCGAAGCCGCCGAAATTGTTCAAATCCTGGCGAATCTGAGAGGCTGTAATATTCATCTTTGCACTGAGCTCTTTAGAAGAAATTCTGGTGATGTCGCTTTCCAGCAAATCGCCCAAATATCGATAATATCTGGGTAATCTGTTTATTACCGCCGGTGAAATCTTTTTTTCACTATCCATATTATCCAAATCCTCTCCTACTCAATTTGATTTCAGTATAGCACGCCTGTTATTTTATTGTCAACAATAACTCTTTTATTCCGCCCTTTTTTCTGGTATCATAATTGTGGACAACCCAAGGGTTACGGAGGAATAAAACATGATACTTGCAGTCAATCACATAGAAAAATCCTATGGTATCGACACCATACTGGAAAACATCACATTTCATATAGAAGAAAGAGAAAAAACCGCAATCGTAGGCGTTAACGGCGCCGGAAAGACCACCCTGTTCCGCATTCTGACAGGGGAAATCTCCGCTGACGGCGGCGATGTTTTCCTCAAAAAAGAAACCACCATGGGCTACATGGCACAGAACCAACAAATAGAAAGCGACCGCACAATTTATGAAGAAATGCTATCGGTCTTTGAAAAAATTTTAACGGCTGAGGTTCGTCTTCGTGAAATGGAAAACGAAATGACACACCTGTCAGGAAAAGCGTTGTCCGACATGATGGAAGATTATGCCGCTTTACAGCACGAATTTGAACAAAACGACGGTTATAGTTACAAAAGCCGGCTGAAAGGTGTACTGAAAGGCCTTGGTTTTGGGGAGGATGAATTTGACCGCCCTCTGTCTCAGCTTTCCGGCGGACAGAAAACCCGTGTATATCTGGGTAAACTTCTGCTGTCCAAGCCTGATTTGCTGCTGCTGGACGAACCTACCAACCATCTGGACATTGCTTCCATTGAATGGCTGGAAGATTTCCTGAAAACATACGACGGCTCTGTGCTCATCATTTCCCACGACCGTTATTTCCTGGATAAGATCGTCACCAAGGTAGTGGAAATCGAAAACCGGAAATCCACTGTATACAACGGCAACTATACAGCATACATGAACCAGAAAGCCATCAACCGGGACATCCAGCAGAAGGCTTATGAAAACCAGCAGCGGGAACTGAAACGTCAGGAAGAAGTCATCCGCACACTGAAGGCATTCAATCGGGAAAAATCCATCAAACGTGCAGAAAGCCGGGAAAAACAGCTGGAAAAAATCGAACGTATCGACCGTCCCGACAGCCTGCCTTCTCATATGCGCCTGACACTGACACCCCGCATCATCAGCGGCAGTGACGTGCTCCATGCGGAAGAACTGTCCAAATCCTACGGCGGACAGCGGATTTTCCGCCATGTGAATCTGGATATCAAGCGCGGGGAAACCGTAGCCATCATCGGCCCCAACGGCGTCGGCAAATCCACATTGTTCAAAATGCTTTTGGGCGAAGTGCCTTCCGACAGCGGTCTCATGCGGTTTGGTACCAATGTTCATGTGGGCTATTATGACCAGGAACAGCAGAAATTAGACAGCAACAAAACCATTTTTGATGAAATTTCCGATACTTACCCCACTTTAACCGCAGGGGAAATCCGCAATATGCTGGCAGCCTTCGTCTTTACGGAGGATGACGTGTTCAAACAGGTTTCTTCCCTCAGCGGCGGTGAAAAAGGCCGCGTTTCTCTGGCAAAAATCATGCTTTCCAAAGCAAATCTGCTGATGCTGGACGAACCTACCAACCATCTGGATATGTTCTCCAAAGAAGTGCTGGAAGATGCTCTGAACCGCTATGAAGGCACTGTGGTATACATTTCCCATGACCGTTATTTCATCAATAAGACTGCCCAGATCATACTGGAGCTTTCTCCCGAAGGCATCACACGCTATGAGGGCAATTACGATTATTATCTGGAGAAAAAAGCAGAACGGGCAAGAAAAGAAGCCCTTCTTGCGGCGGAACAGCCTACAAAAGGCGCAGCCCCTGCTCCTGTCCAGACCATGACCGACACCAAGAGCGATTGGCTGAAACAGAAAGAACAGCAGGCGGCAGAACGGAAACTGGCGGCAAAGATTGCCAAAGTGGAAAAAGCCATTGAGGAAACAGAAGCAGCCATTGCCAAAGCCGATGAGGATATGGCGGCGGCAAGCTCCGACTACGCCAAAGCCCAGGAAATCTTCGAGGAAAAAACAAAACTGGAAGAAAAACTGGAAGGGCTTTATGAAGAATGGGAAGGTCTCCACGCATAAAAAAAGAGCCTTTTTGAACAGGCTCAGAAAAATCAAGACATAAAAAAAGAACCCAAAAGGTTCTTATGGAATCCCATGGGGAAAAAACGAAGTTTCAAGGCTTCTGCCGCTGGACACTCTGCACCCCGAAGATTACGGGGGCGCCGCAGGCGGCTTTGCGGAGCAAAGTGCTTGACCAGCTCTTTTTACTTCTATCCTTTTATCAAGACATAAAAAAAGAGGCATCAGCCTCTTTTTTTGTGTCTTATTTGCTTGCCAGATAAGCGTTGATGTCGCTCAGCAGTTTGTCGATATCCATGCCGTGTACCATGCTTGCTTCTTCCAGTGTTTCACCAGCAGCGGAAGGGCAGCCTACACAATGCATACCGTTCTGCATCAGGATTGCGCCTGCGCTTCTGTCCATCATCAGCAGTTCGCCGATTGTCATATCTTTTGTTACCTGCATAAAAAATGCCTCCTTTGAGATTCTCACTTGGTTTGTTGTGGAATTCTTGCTGTATATTCCCTTGTATTATACCCCAAAAGCCTCATAAAAAAAAGAGGCGTTGGACATATTTTCATTTTTCCAACTCCTCATCCAGCAGTTTTCGCACTGCATCCATCTTTTTTTCCGCACTCCATCCGTCCTCGTCCAATATTTTCCGCAATGCTTCCACACTGCCTGCGTATTTCGCCTGCCGCAGCCGCTCCTTATCCACATGCAGTACACCATCTCTTTCATTTTCCAACAAAACCCGCAGACTTTCCACCAGTTTATCCATATTGCCACCGCCTTTTGTCTTATTTTAGGTCAGATACACCCTAATGTCAATAGGTCAGTTTGCCATAATAAAACTGGTGATGTTTATGAACAGATTACGAGAATTACGGAAAGAACGGGGATTTACCCAGATCAAAATGCAGATGCTCACAGGCATTGACCAGAGCGACTACTCCAAACTGGAAACAGGCAAACGGTATTATACCTTTGAACAGCTGAAAAAACTGGCATTGGCACTGGACACCAGCATGGACTATCTGGCAGGGCTTACGGATGAAAAAAAGCCCTATCCTCGCCGCAATGGATGAAAATATGATACAATAAGGAGGCGGCATATGATTTATGACATTTCCTTTCCCCTTTCCCCGGAAACCATGGTTTATCCTGGCGACCCGCCTTTTTGTCGGGAAGTGCTGCTGGATGGGGCAAAGGGAGATGACTGCACCCTGTCTTTGCTTCATTTGGGGAGCCATCTGGGAACCCATATAGACTTTCCCAGACATTTCTTCCCAGAGGGCATGGACGCGGCTGCCTTTCCTTTGGAACAGCTTTGCGGCACATGCAAAGTCTTTTACCTGCCTGACACGGCAGAAATCACAAAGGATATGCTCAAACAGCTGGACATCCAGTCCGGCGACCGGGTGCTTTTCCGCACAGACAACGAAGCCTTTGACGGCATCCATCCCCTGCCCCATCCCGTCTATCTGACAGCAGAAGCAGGCGAATATCTGGCGGAGTGGAAGATTGCCCTTTTGGGTGTGGATTACGAAAGCCCCGAAGGGGACGGGGATTTTCCCATTCACAAAGCACTGTTGAGGCGTAACATCCCCATATTGGAAAACTTGAATCTGAAAGACGTACCTGCCGGCACATACCGCCTGTACTGCCTGCCCTTGAAGATTGCAGAGGGTGATGGCTGCTGGGTGCGTCCCATATTAGAAAGGTGATACAAATGAAAAATACGTTGAAAGAAAAACTCCTGAATCACGAACAGCCCATCGGCACATTTTTTGAACTGGGCAGCGCAAATGTAGCGGAAGCTCTGGGCAAAACCGGCTTGGACTTCATCATCATCGACAACGAACACGGCCCCTTTGAGGCGGAAAGCACACTGGACTATGTCCGTGGCGCACAGCTTGGCGGCGTAACTCCTTTGGCAAGGGTACGTGAAATCAGCCGTCCCGCGGTACTGAAACTGCTGGACATCGGCGTCCATGGCCTCATCGTTCCCGACGTACACACCGTAGAGCAGGTGCGGGAACTCATCGACTACGCCAAATATGCCCCTGTGGGCAAACGTGGTTTCTGCCCTACCCGGAAAGACTGCTGGGGATTTTCTTATCCTGCCACCGAAAGCGTGCCTGTAAACATGGCAGTGAACAATGCTGAAACACTGCTGATTCCCCAGTGTGAAACGGTGGGATGTCTGGAAAACATCGAAACCATTGCTGCTATGGATGGGGTAGACGGCATTTTCATTGGGCCCTTTGACCTTTCCATTTCCATGGGCATTCCCGGACAGTTCGACCATCCCGATTTCCAGGCTGCTCTGAAACGGGTATTAGAAGCCTGCCACAAAAACGGTAAGTTCTGCATTTATTTTACTGTAAATCCCGACGCCATCGCCGATGGATTCCAGCTGGGCTTTGACGCCATGGCTTATGGTCTGGATGCGGCTGTGCTGGTGCAGGCATATCGGAATATTCTGACAAAAGTAAGAGGGTAAAGAGATACGGCTTTCTTACGAATTTCTGTCACATTCAGCCCTTTCGTTGACAGCCCCCTTTGCCATGTTATACTGAAAAAAATGGTACGTTTCCCCTGATAAGGAGGTTATATTTATGTGGATTTTCTTCAGTATTGCAAGCGTTGTTTTTACGGGGCTCCATGGCTACGCCGCTTTTGCCGGCAAGTCCATGACAAAAGCTATGGCATTTGCGGCTTTTGGCTTCACTGCCCTGACACTTCTTTCGGAGTACGCCATGGTGGTATCCTGGGTGCAGGCAGAGGACTGGTCAGCACTGCTGGATGTGGTGCCTTCTATGTTCCCCATGCTGATTGTTTATACGGTGATTCTGGTTGCGGCAAACGGTCTGCTGCTTTTTGCGGGGAAAAAAGACCATTGACCTTTAGAGGAAATTACTTTGGAGGTATTTCTTATGAAACAACTGAAATTCTGCACGACCCTTTTGCTTTTCATCAGCGGCATCCTTGCCCTGCGGGGCATGACTTGGGCACTGTTTCTGCTGCTGGCATTTGCGGGACTGCGGGAAATCATCTGCGCAAAAGAATATCTGGACGCAGGAGAGAAAAAATACGCCATTGCGTCTTTGAGTGCAGGCATATTTCTTTTCATTTTCCTGATCGTAATATTATTTTTCTAAGATATAAAAAATTCCCTGTCAAATGACAGGGGATTTTCTTTTTTCTCTTTATCTTTTGGGTGGTTCTTCCACCAGAGGGATATCCAGAATCACTTTCCGGCAGCTGGGGCACAGATAGCCTTCCATTTTGGCATCGCCCATAAAGCTTTTTGCCACCAGATACTGGTTTCCTTTTCTGCCGTTCTCCATTTCCTGGAACTGCACATACCGTCCGGCTTTCAGATAGCCTTCCATCATTTCCAGATTACAAAAAGGACATTTCATGTCGCTTCATCTCCTTTTAGGTGTTCTCTGTTTCCAGTGTATCATATTCCCGGTTTTTCAACAAGCCAAAAACGGACGTGCACACAAAGCAACTTCCCTTTAAGAAAACATTGGTTTTCTTAAAGGGAATTGTGATGGCTTTCTTCAGAAGAAAACAAATCAAATAAAATCTTATAAAAATAAAAAAGCTGGAATCCTCTTATAAATAAGGATTTCAGCTTTTTTTGTTTTCTTATGAAGATGCCCCTTAAAAGTGCATCGTCCGTTTCTATCAGTCTATGATTTTGAATCCTTTGTAATACCGCAGGACAACTTTGCCCAAGATGGCATCTTTTTCCACGTAGGTGTTTTCCCAGAACCTTGCATCCAGAGATTTATTCCGGTTGTCCCCCATCATGAAATAACAGCCTTCCGGCACATGATAAGGTCCGAAATCGCCTTCTGTGATTTCTTTGATATAAGGTTCATCCTGCACCTGGCCATTGACCAGCACGTCACCGTCTTTGACTTCCACGGTATCGCCGCCAACGCCAATGATACGTTTGACATATAGGGTCTTGCCTGTGGGATCGTCGGGATCTTCAAAAACCACCACATCTCCCCGCTCGGGATCGGAAAACCAGTAGCTGGTGCGCAGGGCAAGGATTCTGTCCCCTGCCATGATGGTATTTTCCATGGAGCCTGTAGGCACTGTGGCATTGACGATAAACACCGTATCCACCACAAAGGCCAGCAGCACTGCCAGGATGATGGTCTTGACCCAACTGAGAATTTCTTTTTTCAATTTGTTTCAGCTCCTTATTTCAGGAAGCCGTTGATGATCTGTGCTTCCGCTTCTTTTTCTGTCAGCCCCAATGTCATCAGCTTCATGAGCTGATCCCCTGCGATTTTGCCGATGGCTGCTTCGTGGATCAGAGTTGCATCCACGTTGTTTGCCACGATTTCGGGTTCTGCCGCTACCACGCCGTCGTCCATGATGATGGCGTCACATTCGGAATGACCGTAGCAGTCCGCATTGCCCACGATTTTAGAACGGAACAGCTGACGGGATTTATCCCTTGCAACGGAACGGGAAATGAGTTTTGCGGAACTGCCTTCCCCTTCCAGAATCACGTCAAAGGATGTTTCCGCATACTGATCGCCGTGTGTCATAATTTTTTCTTTGATGACAACGGTTGCGCCGGCTGCCAGTTTCGCGCTGGAAATACGTTTTGTGGAGTCTACGCCTTTCAGCTGAACAGTATCCATTTCCAGATAGCTGTTTTCATCCCCTTCGATATGTGTCTGAGGGTTGATGATGCGTTTGCCGTTGCCGTCGCCTTCCCCGATGTGTTTTTCGATATATTTTACTTTGGCGTTTTTGCCTACGAAGAAACGGTGGATGCCTTCGTGGAGAGATTCTTCGCTGCCGCAGTTATGGATACCGCAGCCAGCCACGATGGTTACATCTGCGCCTTCGCCGATATGGAAATCGTTATATACCAGATCGTGTACGCCTGCTTCTGTGATCAGAGCGGGAATGTGGACATTTTCGTCCTTTGTGCCGGGTTTGATGTAAATATCGATACCGGAGTTGTTTTCCTTGGGTACGATCTGAATGTTTTCTGTGGAATTTCTGCCTTCGCTGTGACCGTTGTTACGGATATTGAAGGCACCGTTCAAAGGTACTTCTGTCAGGTCTGCCACTTCAGACAGCAGTTTTTTGATTACGTCGTCAAACATTATTCGTTCCCTCCCTGAAAATATCTGCATCCGGGGTCAATGCCAAAAAGACCGGGCAGAACTTCTTCTTTTGTGCCGATCTGAGCGATTTCACCGTTGGAGATGACAACCACCTGGTCAGCAATGTTCAAAATACGTTCCTGATGGGAAATGATCATGATGGAAGCCTGGATTTCATCGTGCATTTTTTCAAATACGTCGATGAGGTTTTTGAAGCTCCACAGGTCAATGCCCGCTTCGGGTTCGTCGAAAAGTGTCAGTTTTGTTTTTCTTGCCATAACGGTAGCGATTTCGATACGTTTCAGTTCGCCGCCGGACAGGCTTGCATTAACTTCAAGATCGGAAGAGCACACGTCTGAACT
>ERZ506371.166-NODE-166-length-10590-cov-3.89217_pt1 | contig 10590 bp, 8 predicted proteins | sample MGYA00513058_ERZ506371 | MGnify/ENA metagenome assembly ERZ506371 | reverse complement strand
GGATCAATGAGATCGTACTCACCTCTTCTGTCGATCTGAGAGTGCATTCCGTTCGCTTTCTTTCAGAGGAAAACTGATGGCTTATCCGAAAGAGTTTTTATGGGGCGTTTCGACGGCTGCCGCCCAGGTCGAGGGCGGCGCGGCGGAAGACGGCAGGAGCCCGAGTATCTGGGATGCGTTCGCCGCCGAGAAAAAGGTCATGAACGCCGGGTATTTCCCGACGGCGTGCGACAGCTATCACCGGTTCTTTTCACGCGACCTTGCAAATCTCAAAGCGCTCGGCGTGAACAGTTACCGCATGTCTCTTTCCTGGTCGCGCGTCCTGCCCGAAGGCACGGGAAAACTCAACGAAAAGGGCGTCGACTACTATAAGCGCGTCTTTGAAGCTCTGCTGGAAGCGGGCATTCAGCCAAACGTCACGCTCTATCATTGGGATCTTCCCGAGTGCCTCGAAGAGAAGGGCGGCTGGGCAAACCGCGGCTGCATCGAATGGTTCGGCGAGTATGCCGAAAAGATGTTCCGCCTCTATTCCGACCTCGTTCCCTACTTTGCGACGGTCAACGAGCCCATCGCGACGTATATCGGCTACGCAAAGGGCAAGTTTGCCCCGGGGCACAAGGATGAAACGCTCGGCAACCGGGCGCGGCACAACTTGCTCGTCGCGCACGGCAGAGCGGTGGAAGCATTCCGCGCCGTCGCTTCAAAAAGCGCAAGGATCGGCATCGTCATCGACGTTTGGAAGCGGTACGCAAAGTATCCCACCGAGGAAAACCTTGCCGCCGTCCGTGATGAGGACGAGCGCAATTGGAAGTTCTATACCGATCCCGTCCTCGGCGGGGTGTATTCCGATTATATCTTATCTGCCCTTACCCGCGAAGGGACGCTCATGGACATCAAAGAGGGCGATCTTGCCCGCATCCATACGCCCATCGACTTTTTCGGGCTGAATATCTACGACCGCGTCCTCATCAACAAGGGAAAGCGAGGGGCAAAGAAGCTGCTTGCGGGCGGAAACCAGCAGGAAACGCGCGGCGGGTTCGACCCTCACGTCATCCGCGACGTTGTAAGAATGCTGCGGGAAATGTATTCGCTCAAACTTCCCATCCTCATCACCGAAAACGGGAAGGGAACGTATGTGCATGAATGTTCGCGCGGGGGCACCATCCGCGATAAAAAGCGCGTTAATTACTTCAAAGCGGTCCTTGACGAAGTGGAACGCGCCAACGAAGAGGGGCTCAACATTGCAGGCTATTATGCATGGAGCCTGATGGATAACTTCGAATGGTGCGCGGGCACGATGATCAAATACGGCCTCATTCATACCAATTTCAGGACGTTTGAAACGAAGTGGAAACAGAGCGCCTATTTCTACCGCGACTATATCGCCTCTCACCGCACCGACAAATAGGAGGAAATCATGACAAAGGGGAAGAAAGTGACGATCGCAGTCATTGCATCTGTTTCTGGTCTGCTTCTTACCTGCCTTGTGGGGCTGATCTTTACGGGAATGTATGTGGGCTGGGGGCCCTTTGCGTTTATGCAGTTCGATCACGAAGAAAAACTCATCCTTCAGAAATACGACTCTGAAACCAGGAAGGGGGAGATCGTCTTTTACGGTGCCTCCAACTTCCGCCTCTGGACGGAGATGGAAAACGATCTTCCGGAGTACAAAGTGCAGAACCACGGTTTTGGCGGCAGCACCGATCATGACCTTGTGGAGCGGGCAGATACGCTCCTCTATCCTTACGCGCCCGCCGTCGTGTTCTTTCAGACGGGTTCCAACGACTATGTCTCTCTGGACGGCACTGATGAAGAAAAAGTGGAAGTGTGCATGGCGTATAAAAAGTTCATGTTCGAGACCTTTCATGAAAAGCTGCCCGAAGCAAAGTTTGTCGTCATGAGCGGGCTTCTGCTCCCCGGGCGAAGCCAATATACGGCGCTCACGCAGAAGATCAACGATGCGCTCGAGGAGCTTTGCGCAGAGTATGACTACATGACTTTCGTCGATGCGGAAGAAATGACCTTCGACGGCAGCGCTTATCGGAGCGAGCTCTTCATCAAGGACGGCATCCATCTCAACCATGAGGGGCAGCTCTTGTGGCGGGACGGCTACATCAGGCCCGCCATCGAAGCGCTCATCAATGAGTACGGGCTTGAAGAATTAAGAAAGTGAAAGCAGGAGCTTCTCTTAGGAATAATATGAAAGAATTTACGCCCAAGAGCAAGATCTCCGAGATCCGAAATTGCAAAGAATTTGCGCCTTTCAAAAAGTATGTCGTGTGCCCGCGGCAGTTCGCCGCCATGATGGGTCCGCTCACTTTGGGGAAGCTCACGCAGTACTATCCCCTCGACGTGCCCTCGCTCTGCGATGCGCTCAACGAGATGCGCCTGCGCCGCCAAAGGGGAGAGCAGCTCTTCTACGATCTCGGCGATACCGTGGGTTTATACGCCTTTCTCATCGGGAAGAGGGCGCCCCTTGTCCTCATCCTGCCGGGCGGCGGGTATGGGGATGTGTGTTCGCTCGTCGAAGGGTTTTCGACGGCGACGCGCTTCAACGAGCTCGGCTTCAACGCCGTGATCGGGCAGTACCATGTGGGGAAGCGCGCGCACTACCCCGCCCCGCAGGAGGACGTTGCCGCCATCCTCTCCTTTGTGTTTTCTCATGCCGAGGAGTGGCAGGTCGATACGCAGAACTATGCCGTCTGCGGGTTTTCTGCGGGCGGGCATGTCGCAGGCTGCTGGGGCGCTGCAAAGCTCGGCTATGAAAAGTACGGCCTTCCCAAGCCCGCCGCCCTGTTTTTGTGCTATCCCGTCCTCACGATGGGGGAAAAGACGCACGCAGGTTCGCGCACGCTCTTCCTCGGGAAAGAGGCGGAAGATAAGGCGCTTCAAAGGGAGTGGTCGGTCGAAGAGCGGGTGGATGCAACTTATCCTCCTACCTTCCTTTGGCAGTGTACCCAAGACGACGCCGTGCCCTTTGAAAACAGCCTCATGATGAAGGCGGCGCTCGAACGGGCGGGCGTTCCGTTCGGATTTATGCCCGTCGAGGGAACAAAGCACGGCTGGGGCGTTGCCAAGAATACCCCCGCCGAGGGCTGGACAAGCCGCGCCGCAAAATTCTATCATACCATCTGCGAAGAGGAAAAAGCATGAAAGCCATCCGTTTGAGAACGGAATATCTCAAAGACCCTTTGGGCATCGACATCCAAAAGCCCTTGCTGTTTTGGAACTGCGAGGGCGGCAGCAAGCAGGCCGCTTATCGCATCTTGGCACAGACGGACGGCAAGACGGTGTGGGACAGCGGAAAAGTCGCCTCTTCCTCCATGCGCGCCGAATATCCCGAAAAGCTTGTCTCGCGCCTGCGTGTGGAATGGAAGGTCAAACTCTGGGATGAAAGCGGGGAAGGGGAGTGGTCGGAGCCCGCTGCCTTCGAGATGGGGCTTCTTACTCCCTCCGATTGGAAGGCAGTGTGGATCGCGGGAAATTACAAGGTCAACAGGAAAAAACGCTATCCCGTCGACTGTTTCCAAAAACAGTTTACGGCGATCGGCGTGCAAAAGGCGCGGCTGTATGCTTCGGCGTGCGGGCTGTACGAAGTCAGACTCAACGGCGTCCGCGTGGGAGATATGGTGTTCGCGCCCGGCTCCACCGATTACAGAAAGCGCATCCAATATCAGACGTACGACGTGACGTCGCTCGTAAAAGGCGGCGTCAACGTGATGACGGCGGCGCTTGCCGACGGCTGGTACCGCGGTTCAAACGGTCCGCAGGGGCGGCGCAATTCCTTCGGAACGCAGACCAAACTTTTTGTGCAGCTCGAACTTTACGATTCGGAAGGTAAGATCACCCGCATCTGTACGGACGGCAGCTGGGCGTGGAGCAACGACGGTCCCATCCGTTTTGCCGACCTTCGCGACGGCGAACGGGTGGATGCCCGCAAATCGCCGACATACAGCAAAAAGGCAAAGCCCGTTAAGTGTAAAGCAAACCTCACGGCTTCTGATAACGTCCTCGTCAGGGAGCACGAACGCTTTTTCCCCGAAGAGCTCATCGTCACTCCTTCGGGGAAGAAGGTCTTAAAGTTCCCGCAGAATCTTTCGGGGTATCTTTGTTTCCGTCTTTCCGCCCGGGCGGGGCAGCGCATCCGCATCCGCCTCGGTGAGATGATGAAGGACGGCGAATTCACGCAAAAAAACATTCAGAACATCCACAAGGGGAAACCAACGCCTTTGCAGGAGATCGACTATCTCTGCCGCGACGGCATCAACGAATACACCCCGAAATTCTTCTTCGGCGGATTTCAGTATGCAGAGGTCGAAACGGACATCCCCTTTGAAAAGGAAAATTTCACCGCGATCGCCGTTTACAGCGACTTGGAAGAGACGGCATCATTTTCCTGTTCGCATCCGCTCATCAACAAGTTCTTCGAAAACACCCGTTGGTCTTTGAAGAGCAACTCGACGGACGTACCCACCGACTGCCCCACGCGCGAGCGCATGGGCTGGACGGGGGACAGCGAAGTCTTTTTCAATACCGCAGCCTACATGACCGACTACGCCGCATTTGCGCGCAAGCATGTCCGCGATGTTTTCGACCGCAGATGGAAGAAGGGCTGCCTGCCGCAGATCGCCCCTTGGTCGAATGAGGACTTTGTTATATACGGGCTCAACGGTTCGGTCGGCTGGGCGTGCGCAGGCGTCTATATCCCGCTCTATCTTTACGATCGCTACGGCGATAAGCGCGTTTTGGAAGAACACTACGAAGATATCCTCGACTATGCCGACTTCATGATACGCCGTGCAGGCAAATGGGGCGGCTTCTATTCCATGCCAATGCATCTTTCGCGGGAAAATCGGAAATACGCCGTCAACAGCGGCCGCTCCTATGGCGAGTGGGCGGAGCCCGCCAACGTCAAACCCATCATGTGGTACGATTTTGTAACGTCGAAGCCCGAGGAATCGACGGCGTACACCTATTTCACCCTGCAGCGCGTTTTAAGGATCGCCGACATCTTACAAAAGCCCAAGACAAAGCGCCTTGCCCGTATCCTGGAATACAGCGAAGGAGCAAAGCGCGCCTATCGGGAACTTGTCACAAAGCCTAAATTCTCACTCGATACCGACCGACAGGCAAAACTTGTCCGCCCGCTCTATATGGGGCTTCTGACGGTGGAGCAGGAAGACTTTGCCAAAAAACGGCTCATCCAAGCGCTTGAAAACTACGGCTGGCGGCTCGGCACAGGCTTTTTATCGACGCCCTTCATCCTCTTTGTGCTCGAAAAGATCGGCATCGAATATGCCTACAAGCTGCTGGAAAATGAAGAACTCCCCGGCTGGCTCTTCATGCCAAAGCATGGTGCGACGACCATCTGGGAAGCGTGGGAGGGCAACGTCAAAGAGAGCGCCATCGGCGCGCAGGGCGGCATAGCATCCCTCAACCACTATTCCAAGGGCGCCGTGTGTGAATGGCTGATGAGCGAAATGTGCGGCATCAAAGTCATGGGCGAAAATCAATTTCTCATCGCGCCCAAACCGGGCGGCAGTATAACTTACGCCAAAGCGGAATATCAGAGCATCTACGGCAAAGTCGCCTGCGGGTGGGAAAAGACAAAAGAAGGCTATCGATACACCGTCACCCTTCCTTCCAATACGACGGCGCGGCTGATCCTTCCCGACGGCAGAGAGAAAATGCTCTCATCGGGGACCTATCAACTGTAAGATCAACGCAAAGGAGGCGTTTTATGAAAGTATTTATGATCGGCGGCACGGGGCTTTTGGGCTCGGAAGCCGCCAAGGAGCTCATTGCAAGAGGGCACGAAGTATCGAGCATCGCACTTCCGCCCCTGCCCGCGGGCGCCGTCCTGCCGCCCGAAATGAAGATCGAGTACGGCAACTATCTCGAGATGACGGACGACGAAGTGGCGCTCACATGAAGGGCTGCGAAGGCTTCGTATTCGCCGCAGGCGTCGACGAGCGCGTCGAAGGCCCTGCGCCCATCTACAACTTGTATAAGAAGTACAACATCGACCCTGTCAAGCGGCTTCTGAAACTTGCCAAAGAGTGCGGCGTCAAGCATTCCGTCATTCTCGGTTCGTACTTTTCGTATTTTGCGAAAAAGCATCCCGAATGGAAGCTCACCAAGTATCATCCGTATATCCGCTCGCGCATCGACCAGGAGAATGAAGCAATGAGCTTCGCAGGCAAAGATTTCGACGTCGCCGTTTTGGAACTTCCCTATATCTTCGGCACGCAGCCGGGGCGCAAACCCGTGTGGGTGTTCCTCGTCGAAAATATCCGCTCTATGAAAAACGCAACGCTCTGGCCGAAGGGCGGCAGTACGATGGTCACGGTGAAGCAAGTCGGGCAGGCGATCGCGGGCGCACTGGAACGCAACAGGGGCGGCAAGTGTTATCCCATCGGTTATTACAACATGGAGTGGAAGCAGATGCTCAAAATCTGCCACAAATATCTCGGCTGCCCGAATAAACCGATCAAGACCATCCCCAACTGCTTCTATGCGATCGGCGGGATGCAGCTGAGAAAACAGCAGAAGAAAGATGGCATCGACGGCGGCCTGCATATGGTCAAGTTCACAAAGCTCCAATGCAGCAACCTCTTCATCGACAAAAAGGAGGGCTGCGACTTTTTGGGCGTTCAGCCAGACGATATCGAATCTGCGATCGGCGATTCCGTAAAACTCTGCGCCGATATTCTCGACGGAAAGTCCAAAAATATCGTCGCCATGAAAGGGGAGTAACATGAAACAGCGCGTATTCGTCACGGGCGCAACGGGCGGCATGGGCTTTGCATCCCTCAAAGAGATGCTCAAAGATACCGACAAACAGGACATCGTCATTCTCGCCCGCGATTCCGAAAAGAACAGAAGCCTGCTCGCACCCTATCTGCAGACGAAGGGGCTTTCTGTTGAGTGGGGCGATCTCAATGATTATGAAGTCGTCAAAAAGTGCGTGAAGGGGTGCGATCTCGTCCTGCACATCGCCGCCTTCGTGTCGCCTGCCGCCGATTACTACCCGGAACGGGCGATGAAGGTCAACTACGGCTCGACGAAGAACATCATCAACGCCATCTATGACTGCGGGCAGGAAAATTCGACCCGCCTCGTGTACATCGGCACGGTGGCGGAGACGGGCGACAGGATGCCGCCCATCCATTGGGGCAGGGTGGGCGACCCCATCAAGCCTTCCATGTTCGACTACTACGCCGTCTCCAAAGTGGCGGCGGAGCGGCTCGTCATTGAAAGCGGCCTTAAGTATTGGGTGTCGCTCCGTCAGACGGGCATCATCGGCAAGGCGATGAGCGAGATCAACGACGCCATCATGTTCCACAACTGCTTTGATAACGTCCTCGAATATTGTTCCGACCGCGATTCTGCGCGCGCAATGAAAAACCTGTGCGCCTTCTTCCACGACGGAACGCTTCCCGAAGAGTTCTGGGGGCATATCTACAACATCGGCGGCGGCCCTTCGTGCAGAACGGATACCTATTCCATGTTCAAAATGCTGTACGGCGAGATCGGGCTCACGAAGCTCGACTATATTCTAAGCCCAAAAAAGCAGGCGACCTTAAATTTCCACGGGCACTATTATCTAGATAGCGATAAGCTCGAAAACTATTTGCATTTCCGTCACGATTCCATGCAGTACTACTATGACTGCTATCTCGAAATGCTCGGCGGCCTTCGCACGGTTTCGCGCGTCATCTGCAAGCTCCCGGGCGGGCAGAAATTGATGGGCGGCATCATGAGGAAGCGCTTCGATCAGCTCGCCCGTACCGAACACGGCACGCTGCACTTCATCGAAGATAACGTCGAAGATCATATCGACGCCTACTGGGGCAGCCGCGCACGCTGGGAGGCTCTCCCCGAAAAGCTTTCTCAGATGAAGCACTTCACCGATTGGGATAAAGTTGTTCCTATCGACCACGGCTACGACGAAGAAAAGCCCGAAAGCGAGCTTTGCTACGACGACATGAAAAAAGCCGCCTCCTTCCGCGGCGGGAAGCTCCTCAGCACAACGATGCAAAAGGGCGACTGGACGACGCCCCTCGAATTTGAGTGCGCGTTCGGGCACAAGTTCAAGGCGAGCCCGCGCCTCGTCCTCGAGGGAGGTCATTGGTGCGACGAGTGCGAGCGAAAGAGCTGGAACTACGGCGCCCGCGCCAAAGTAGATAAATTCTTCGCGCAGGTGTGGGATCCGCTGCACGGCCCCGACGAGATGCGCGAATACCCCAAGATCGTCAGCGAGCTCGACGTCAAGTAAGTGTTCCTTCGATATGAAAAGCGGCCTTTTCGGCCGCTTTTTTACTGCTTGATCTTGAATTCCCGCTGATACTGCGTCGGCGTCTTTCCCGTGACTTTTTTGAACGTGTTCTGGAAGTGGCTCTGCGATGAGAAAGAAAGGTAACTTGCGATGGCGATGAGAGACTTATCGGAAAATCGCAGAAGGCGCTCGGCTTCCTCGATCTTCTTCTTGTTGATATATTCCATGATGGAAAGTCCTGTTTCTTTCTTAAACTTTGCCGAAAGATAGGAGCGGTTGGCGTGGGCGCACTCGGCAAGATCGTCGATGGAGATCTTGGAACAGACATGTTCGTCGATATAGCGGATGGCGCTGTCGACGATGGGATTGCCCGAACTTGTCGTATTGATCGCCGCGACGCGTTCGGTGAGGTTGGTCATCATGCGGTAGGAAATGAGGTTGACTTCATTGATGGAGGAGCAGGCCTCGATCTTCTGGATGGCAATATCCGAGAGCTGGAAGGCGATCTCCTGGCTCAGGCCGCCTTTGATCGCAGCGCGTACCGAAAGGGTGATCGAAACGATCGCCGTATTCTGCGCCTGACGCATGGAAGTGGGGGCGACCTTCCCGATGCGCCCGATGGGAACGCTGCTGAAAACTTCCTCGAGCGCCTTTCTGTCCCCTAAGCGGATGCAGTCGAGCATCTTTTGCTCGAATTCAAGCGTGGTATGCTTCTGCACTTCGCCGTATTCGAGCTGTTCGTTGTGGTGGAACATTTCGCGGAAGGCCTGCTGCACAAGCTCTTCGCCCCGTTCCGATTTGTCGAGTGTGATCTCGCGGTGCGAAACGAGCGTTTTGTTGATGACGAGCTGTAAAAAAAGCAGCAGCTCTATGCAGTATTGGAAATGGTATCGGGGAGCATAGAAAAGAAATTCCTTGAAGACCTTTTCCTGTTCTTTTGGGATATCATAATCGAGCATGAGTTTTGCGATCTCGTGCTCCGTGAGGTCGGAAAGGCAGGCGGGCCCGACGAGAAGGCTCAGATCGTCCTCTTTCGATCGCACGAGGCCGTAAAGCAGCTTATCGTCCGCGGCCTCGTAGGCAACGGGTTCATTTCTTTCATACAGCGTTTCAAAATGTCTCAGGGCAGGAGACGCCGAGGCGGGAGGCAGACGCACGACGGAATAATCTTTCACATGTTCCTTCCCGCGGAAGATGGCAACGGGAAGGCCGCTGAGGTCGTTGAGCAGTTTGGAGGCTTCACACAAAAAGTCATAATTTTCCATAAGGAAGGCACCTCGCTTGTGAGAAAGAAAAAATATTTGCAACAATTATACAATAAAAGCGACAATGGTGCAATACTTTTCCGAAAAAAAGTGGTAAAATGGCAGTAAAATAAGGAGGATTTTTCATCATGCAGCTTTATGACCTTCGTGTTGTGGAAGCGGCGGGCGGTTTTTGCCGCACCGGACGCCCTCATTTTTCCTGGAAACTCCGTTCCGATAAAAAGGATACAAAACAGGTATCCTTTGAACTTTGCGTCTTCCGTGGCGGGGAAAGAGTCTCTTCCGCCGGAGGGAATGGGGAGTGCGCCTATGTGCTTGCCGAAGGAGAAGCGCTCTTGCCCCGCACCCGCTATGAAGTGCGCGTAACGGCGGAGGACAACCACGGCGAACGCGCGGAAGAGGCGCTTGTCTTCGAAACGGATAAGCTCTCCGAACCCTTCGCGGCAAAGATGATCGCCCCCAAGCAAGCGCCTGCGCCCGTCTATGCGCTCAAAGCAAAGTTTACGGCGAAAAAGCCCGTCAAATCGGCGCGGCTGTATGCGACGGCGCTCGGGCTCTATGAGTGTTATTTCGGCGGAGTAAAGGCGGGGGACAGCTATTTTGCACCTTTCTGGACGAGCTATCCGCACACCCTCGAGTATCAGACTTACGATGTCACTTCCCTTATCAAAGAGGGAGAAAACGACTTTTCGATGCTCATCGGCAAGGGCTGGTATGCGGGTGCGCTCGGCTTTATGAAGCAGCGCGGCATCTACGGCGACCGCACGGCGGGCATGGCAGAAGTGCGCCTTCTTTACGAGGACGGCACCGAGGACGTGTTCGCAACGGACGAGAGCTTCACCGCCGTCTCCACCTATATCGCCGACAGCGAATTTTATTTCGGTGAAACGCAGGACTTCACGCAGGAAGAGAAAACTTCCCCCGTGGAAGCCGTTTCCTTCCCTGCGAAGGTGGTCGGGCAGATCAACGAGCCCGTCCGCTGCACCGAGGTCTTAAAGCCCGTCTCCGCCTTCCATACGCCGAAGGGGGAATACGTCCTCGATTTCG
>ERZ506371.143-NODE-143-length-11770-cov-3.44055_pt1 | contig 11770 bp, 14 predicted proteins | sample MGYA00513058_ERZ506371 | MGnify/ENA metagenome assembly ERZ506371 | reverse complement strand
GGTCAATCCCGTCGCTACGATTTTTTCCGACGATAAGTACTATCTTACATGTTGAACCCCAAAACTTTTCCGTCTCATTAGTAATACATCCCCTCCTGACTATCTTTGCCTTCACAAAATTTCTAAAAGCCCTTGAACTTAATAATTCATACTGTAATTATAAAAATTAAACGTATTAAAATTCTATCAATAAAAAATTACTGTAGGAGACAAAATGAGCGAATATATTAACGAAAAAGTTTATCCTGGCTATTCCCCAAACGCAAAAAATGTTATAGATACTTTTTTTAATAAAGAAGAAAAGGCAATCTGCTCTTTTTTTTCTCGTGAATTTTATATAACCCATGCAGGGACTATGTCATCGGATGGGAGTGATTATTGTTATTTTTTAATTAAACCAACCGCAACATTTGAAGAAGCGACAAATATATATAAAGAAGTGGTAGTAATTCTATCTAAATATCCCAGTCTAGAAGCACGGACATTAGAAATTTACGACCAAATAGTACAAACAATAAAACAGCACAGATATGAGAAACTTTGTTATATTTTAATAAGTGCGGATCAAAATATAGAAAAAAATTTGACAGCTTACTTAATTGGTCAGGAAAATCAAATCATAGTTCCTTTTTCGTATGAGCAAATTTTATCAACAAAAAATGACCCGCATCTAGTACGGAACCAATTTAGAAAAACGTTATACTCCAGAGATTTGTTTGATATTTCTGAACCGATCAAAAAGGAAATCTTCTTTTTTGGTAGAGCCGATTTAGTTGCCGAAATAATTACAAAGCATCGCGCTGGACAAAATTTTGGACTATTTGGTCTAAGAAAAACAGGAAAAACATCAATTATTTTTGATGTACTTAGAAAGGCACGTGCGCAAGATTTTCTCGCCGTGTTTATCGATTGTCAAGACACTGGTTTTTCAATGTTGCATTGGAATGAAGCGCTTTGTTATATTGTTAATAGGATAAATGAAGAAGTCCCTGAAACGCATAGGGTGAATATCAATTTGTACTCCTTTTCTGAACAAGATGCTTCAAATTCATTACTAAAATGTTTGAAAATTATCTCAGAAAAAGAGCAAAAAACTATTTTACTTTTGTTTGATGAAATTGAAAATATTACTTTTGAAAAATCAAGCGTAGATCACTGGTGTTCAGGGTTTGATTTCATATTTTTTTGGCAAAGCATACGTTCAATATATCAACGTAGTAGTAATGTATTTACATTTTGTATTATTGGAACAAATCCAAAATGCATTGAAACGCCTTCTTTTAAAGGCAAAGATAATCCTATTTATAACATGATTCAGCCTACATATATCCCTGGGTTTAATCACGATCAAACAAGAGAAATGGTTAGAAAATTGGGACGTTTTATGGGGATTAAATTTGATGAAGGAATTTATACTCGCTTAGTAGAAGACTATGGCGGACATCCTTTTTTAATTAGATTGTTGTGCAGCAAGATTGCAAAATTAAATTCTAATAGACCTGTACAAATTGATCGTCTAAAATATGCAGCGGCAAGAAGTATTTTTGATAAGGATGATAACTATCTTGGAATGATACTTGAAGTTTTACTACAGTTCTATCCAGATGAATATGAAATGCTTTTGTTATTAGCAAAAGAAGACTATGCTTCTTTTAACTTTTATGCCAACAACGATGTATCCTATGTTCGACATTTGCTAGGCTATGGATTAATTCAATCATCAGACGGCACAAATTATGACTTTAAAATAGATGCAATAAAAAATTATTTATTAAGAAAAAATGAATATAAAAAATTAGCTAAAAGTAATGAAGATAGATGGACTGAAATATGTTTAAGTCGCAATTCCATTGAAACCCAGCTAAGGAAAATGGTTAAGTCTATAATAAAAATTATTTATACAAATGAATCTGAAGCAAAAGATTATGTAATTAATAAAATATTTGCAGGAGAAAAAAAATACTTCTCTTATTCTTATTCTGATTTGTTTAATCCCAAAAAAGTAAACATATATTTTAGACATTTGGTTGAATTAATTAAATTGAACTGGGCACATTTTTCTGACTATTTTGGAAAACAAGACGTATTCCTGATAAATACGCAGATATTAAATAATGAAGGACGCTATGATGCACATGCAAAAATCCCCGAGAAAGAAGAACTTGATGCTGTTGAAAATGCTACAAGATATATTAGGAATGGAATAAAAAAATATTTTGACGAAAATGATTGAATTTTAGTTTGTCAAATTCTACAAAATATATTATATAAAATTTATTTAATGGCGACATAACAGATCATCTCTTACATAGGGGAAATTTTGGGAAAAGCGTTTTCTTGCCCCAAATAATGTTCCTTATGTAGCATATAAACACTATATATTGTGTTTTTACTCTAACGCATCAGCCTTAAAATCTCTCGCCCGCGAGGGCGTATCGGTTCAAATCCGATTACTCGCACCACAAAAGTGAGAGAAAGTCACATGATTTTCTCTCATTTTTGTCGTTTTGGGACATTGGGGACAAATTGGGGACAAAAATCAGGCGTTTTTGAGGCGTTTATGCAAAAACGTGAATGTTTGTTTTTCACAGGCAAAAAAATTGGGGACAAGCTAATTTAGTATAGTCGATTTTTCTTGCCCTGTCAATGGTGCGAGAGCGATCTTTTCAAAATAAGAACAACATATAAAGAGGCTGCCCGTTTACGGACAGCCTCTTTCCTTTCACGCATCAAGCGAATAGTTGACTTTTTCGATGTCGCCGAAATAGACTTCATCGGAATATTGCGTATAGCCTCGGTCGACTTTTGAGGAACGCACGTCTTTGTCGAACTCGTGCCCATCCCATAGCATGACAAGTTCCAAATTGCAGCCTGCCTCCTTGCAACGGCTGATAAAGGTGTAGCGCAGCTCGTGTAGATGACGGGTCGGGAAAATGCGTTTGATGGTATCATCGAGGGTCTTTTTGCCGGTCTTTTTGGCCTTCTCAAAATCTATCTCATTCCACACCTTGCGGAACATGGGCGATATGGGGATCCTTCGTCTTACGGGCGCATAACCCTGTCTCGTCTTGCCCGTCTCGCAGGAGATATATGTATATCCGTTGTTTTCCTCGATCTGCATGGATGATAATTCTCCTACGCGCATCCCCGTATAAAGAAGGACGAGGAGAGAATGAATGCCCTGAAGCTGAGGATTTTCTCTGCAAAAGAGGAGCATTTTTCGTTCTTCATCCTTGGAAAGAGGCGTGCCCTTTTTAACTTCGTAATGGGGCAGTTTGATCTTTGTCATTGGATTTTTAAAATCATAGTCTTCTACGGCAAGAGAAAAAACCGCGTTGAGGAGTTGCTTCAGTTTTTGTGCAGTCCGATTTTTTCCTTGTTCAACGATCCGGAACAAATAGTCCTGAATATCTTTGCGGGTGATCCGATCCAGGTGTTTGTCACCGAATGTGGGAAGAAGTTCCAACTTGATGAGGTTCTCATAGCCGCGGTATGTTCCCTCTTTCAAAGTTGGCTTCTTTTCTGCGAGCCACTGTTTGAGATAGTCTTTCATCAGCGGCGTTTTGGAAGGTTTGTGCGCGGTTTGCTCGGTGAGAGCAGCGAGAAATTTTCTCTTCATGACATCGAAATCTTTTGAGGCGACTTCGATCTTGTAACCATCTCGGCGGAAGCGTACTTGATACATCCCCCTGTGATAGCGGTAGTGGATAACGTGGTTATTTAAAATAAGAAGTTTTTTCACGGTTTCAGGCATTTCGTTGATCTCCTTGGTAGTAAAATTTATAGAGCCTTTTTCCGTCAAAGCATGATCGTTGATGCTTCGCCGGACGGTCTTGGAAGAGGCTGCCTTTGCGAGGAGGCGGGCAAGCTCATTTTGCTCCTCCTCCGGTGCATACTGCACAAGCCCCATAAGTTTTTGTATCTGCTTATAGGTCATGCAGGCATTGCCTCCCGGTCGGTGTTCTGTTGTTTCAATGTGTTCCTTTTCGAATTATCACGCTTGGCGATTTTATTGTACTACGTAAGACAGAGAAATAATAGCGCATCTGCCTACCCAAAACCGCAACTGATGTAGAAAGAACCGCTCATTTTGTGACCCGGACAGGATAAAATGTTACCGTTCATCCTTTCACCTCCGATCCCGATTTGCCTTTCGGCGCCACCTAAAAGGGCGGAGCGGAACGCACAGTCAAGGATAAGGTGGATGAAATGTTTTTGGGGAATAATCCTTACGCGCGGAAAATATTGCTTGGAAAAGAAAAAGCCATCCCGTTGACCCTCTGTATGAGAGCGATGGGATGGTTTTTTTGTTTTTACAATATTTTCCTGTCCTTGACGGGGCGGGAGGCTCCGCTACCATGACGCGCCGAAAGGCAAATCGGAGGTGAGAGCGAAGCGGTGTCTTTCTCCTTCTTGTTTCGTCTCCCAAAGATGAAGTTTCAAAGCAAAAATATGGTTGTTTTCGGGTGAGAGAAAGGAAAAGCAGGAGAGCAGGGTAAGACGATAGTCAAGGCTTTGTATGTCGCTGTTTTCAAGATAGAGGTGTCCGTTCCGCTCTCTGACAAGCCGACGGGGATAGCCCGTAAGAGGCAAAAGGCTTTTGAGATAACGGTCGACGCGCTTTCCTCGCCGCAATCCTTTCAGCAGTATGACGGAAAGGAAATCGCGTAGGTCGGAAAGAGAGCGCAGATCGACGGGCTCTTGAAAGAAGTCAAGCTGTATCGTGTCGGGTATTTCCGTCTGCATGATGGCACAAAAGAGCGGAAAGAGTTCTTTGAGGTATTCCGATAGCTTTCGTTTAGAGGCGGGGAGCATCGCCATAAAGTGGGAACAGGACGCTTTGGCAAAGATCTGTTCTGTTTGTTCGTTATAGAATGTCCATAAGAAGCTGTCTGATGAGCCGTCAATGATACATCCGTCCTCGGTGATGATATCGCCTGAGATGGCTTCCCGCGCTATGAATGCTTGCAGGGTTTCCAAGTTCAGCACTTTCAGGAATTTTTGGAACGGGACGGGTTCTTTCGGATGCAGATGCCCGAATATTACTTCTTCCAAGGCAAGCCCGTTCATGAGTGCGTGTGCAGATAATGAGCAGAATACCGTCAGTATGCGTTGGTCTTGTATATCCATATATTTCCTCTGATGTATTTGTTTGTTGTGAATATTGTAGCAGTGTATTTACATATTTCATTTGGGAACATTTGTCGTCTTTTGCCAAAAAAAGGAAGTCCTTGTCGAAAACACAATCAAACAGATATGATATCAACAATAAACCACTTTAAACTTGCCGTGCGAGTTGGCTACAATGAAACCGATACATAGATAACAAGCGGACTTGTATAAATCTATGGTGAGGTCAGTTATGAATGCCATTATCCGTCGCATCAATGAGCTGCGTACACAAAAGGGGATGACGCAGAACGATCTTGCAAAGCAGATCGGTGTTTCGGCAAATACCGTCTATCATTGGAATAAGACGGGCGCTTTGCCGACGCTTACGAACATCGAAAATATCTGCAAGGTCATGGGGATCACTCTCAGGCAGTTTTTTCACGGGATCAAGGAGGAGCGGGAATCGGACGAGAGTCGGCTGCTCCGTGAATGGAAGATGCTCTCGAGGGAAGAAAAGGACGCCGTGTTGGCAGTCATGGAGGCTTTTAAAAGCGTGCGCCGAGGGGAGGAACGGGAATGAATGTATTGGAGCGTATTAAGGAGTTGATGGAAAGAAAGGGCTGGACGTGTTATGAGCTTTCCATGCAGACCGGCATTTCGACGAACGCCATCTATGATTGGTTCAAGATCGGCGCGATCCCTTCACTCGGCAACATCATCAAGATCTGCGAAGCGATGGGGATATCTTTGGAATACTTTTTTGGGGGAGAGGACACGCACGAGCCGGAAGCCGAAGAACGGCGTCTGACAGAGGAGTGGTTTGCTCTTTCCGATCTTGAAAAGCAGACGATCTGGAATTTGTTGGAGACGTTCCATATTTTGAAAAACGACCGTAGATGATCAGCCGAGGAGAAATTCCTCGGTTTTTTGTTTGAAAAGCGCTTGTAAAATCAAAGCGTAAAAAATATGAAAAAGTCTTTAAATTTACATATTCATTGCTTGACAGCGTAATTGGTATGTGCTATAATCATCTCATAGACAAACAAATGTTCGCATTTTTGATCAAACAAGGAGGAAAGTGAATGAGCAGAGTAAATGTAAAGTGCCCTGTCTGCGGGCGGGAGAATGAGGGCGTTGACCCGGAAGAGACGAACGGCTGCGTGGAATGCGTCGGTTGCGGGTCAGATTTTATCGCGGTGGAGTATTTTGCGTCCATCAGGCGCGGAATGCAGGCGAGGCTGAATGCCTTGGAGCTTATCATGCGCGTTTCGGCGCGAGCGCAGGAGGGTATCTTATAAAAATTACAAAGCCCCTGTCGGTATGTTCGGATCAGCTTGTGGAGTTATGTTTATGAAAAGGGGGTAGTTATATTTTGCAGCTTTCAGAACTTACACAGCCTTTTCGGGAAATATGTGACTGCTGCCGTAAAGAGCTTATCGCATTTCGCTCGGAGGACGGAAAGATACGATATCAATGCCCGGATTGCGGCACGATCACCGTAAAGCATTTCAGATCGCGTTACCATTATATCAAGGACGTTCGGCGTCCGCGCTCGAAAGAAGAGACAACTGCATATCACGGCTGACGGGAGAGGGTGGTCGAGCTGAAATAGGGCTTATATAATTCCATCCAACATACGTCAGTTAAGGTCGCTGATGCGAGCAAAGATATTACCTGCGAGGTCATCGATAAACATCGGGTCATAGAGGATCCGTGTTTACCGATGGCCTCTTTTTTTATCGCCAAAAGCAGTTTGATCCTCTGTTGAAAAGGGTCGAAAAAATATTTGATGCCTGACTTGCAATAAGGGCAAAGGATACATAAGGCTTCTTTTTATTTTGGGAAAGAGGCGGAAGGTATCTTTTCTTGCCATGCCCTTATTGTGAGCGGAATGGCTGGGATCGGCTTTCTTTTGTACTCCTTTGCCCGGATTGCGGTTCGGCGAAGGAGTTTTTTGTGGAAACCAAAGAGCAAAAGAAGTTTTACGTTACCGTAAACGGGCAGAAGGTGGAGGTCAGTGAAGAGGTGTACCGCGCGTATATTCGTCCTGTAAGGGCGCAGCAACGTGCAGAGCGTCGTAATTGGAGATGTGTTTTGAAAGCAGACAAGTATGGATTGGTGCGCTGTAAGAAAGATTGCAATCAATGTCCCTATGCTATGCGAGGGAATGCTCCTACCGGAAATGAAACTTCATTAGACATATTGCGTGAGGCTGGGTTTGACGCCCCGTCCTCTATCGATATGGAAGCCGATTTGATTGAGTCCGAAGAGAGAATTGAACAAGCGGGAAAATTGCATGAGGCAATAAGCAAGCTCAATGAACGGCAACAGCAATTGATTAGGGAGATATTTTTTAACGGAAAAACGCAGCAGGAAATAGCTATAGAAACAGGTATTTCTAAACAGTCTGTTTCAGATGCATTACGCCGCGCTCTATCCACGCTAAAAAAATTTTTAGGTAAAGAGTAAAATTTTTTTCTCAGACCACGTACTTTCTAAACTTTTTGTCCTTGTGGTGGTGAAGGAAGTTGAGATTGGCAACAGGATGGGAACAGTGCGGCTGCGATGAGTTTCCAAATCTTGGCGAAAATCGGAAAAGGAGGGAATCGAATGATCACTTTGGAACAAATCAAAAGCGACCTCAGAGAGATCCGTTATTACTATTTACGGAAAGAAAAGCTGGATGACGCAAGTTATTCTATCGGCTCTATACCAATTAAAGAGCTTTTAGAGAACTACAACCGCGTTATTCGTGAAGCACCGCTCAAATTGTATGACCTCTATGCCTGTTTGTATATCCGCGGGCAGACACAGGAAGATCTGGCTTCTGAATTAGCTTTTTCGCCGCAATATCTCCGTAAACTGATCAGTCAGCTTTACTCGTACTTCAAAACTAAATTTAATGAAAAGGAGACAAGAAATGGAACAATGCGTGAAACGGCTTTTGCAAGCGATTCTGCAGGCAAAGCCTGATGAGGATGGGCTTTCTTTCAAGGAAGGAGCTGGCCGCGAGGATGATTTATCGTATGAAAGAGAGAGACCAGACGGCGCGGACGAAATGGACGGTGTGGGCGACGGTATTCCCGATTTTGTGCAGGATGCGACGAACATCTACCGCACGAAGAGGTTCATCGTCAAGCAGCGGCTCACGGTCGCGCACCAGGGCATGGAGAGCGCAAAGCTCGTCAGCATGGATACTTATTATTTGCGGACGTCCAAGCGCGACGCGCTCTATGAGAGCATCTTCGGGGAGAACCGTGACCTGAACGGGAAGCGTATCCCTGCAATGTCCTATTTCCGTAGTTATCGGGAGTAAAACGATTTCGGCGATCACGGGCATATCCCTTCAACTTTGAGGTACTTGCAGATCCTTTCGGATGGAACGGCGGCCGCCTTGTGCATACCTCTTGCGGAAACCGCAGCTTCAGGGAAGGTCCGTTTGTAAAAATTACAACTTTATATTATTTATCGCTTTGCTAACGGCAACACGGGCAACAAACGCTTTGCTAACGGCGAGACGGGCGAATTTCAGAAAAAGGAGAGAAGAACATGCCGAAGAAAACGGAAGCGCCGCAGGAGACTGCGGCGGAAAGCACGGCTGAGAAGCGGGATTACAGTTTAAGACGCTGGATGCCTCCCAACAAGCGTGCCAAGGGCTATGCGGAGGAACGCAAAGCCAAAGTGCACCAGCGCGGCCCCAAGGAGGGTCAGGAGCTGAGTGAGTACGACAAGGGTCTGCGCTCGGGGTATCTGCTCGCGCAGAGCGACAGCGCCGGGCTCTACAAGTACAAGAAGGCGATCGATGAAGGCAAGAGCGTACAGGAAGCGCGCGAGATCTCGTGGCGCAAGGGCAAGTAAACAAACGGAGGAGAATCATGGAAACGAGAACGATCAAGATCGAACGCGAGACGTTCGAGAGAAACGGCAAGACCTATTTCGGGTACTTTGTCGGTGGTGAGGTGCGCGGCAGAGCGGTAAAGGCAGGGGTGAGACCTCCCGATAATGGAGGCTATGCCGTGCTCGACATTCTCTTTGACGGCGCGATGGAGGCGGATCTTACGGTAACGCCTTTCGAGCTGACGACGGAGGACGGGCGCGTCATCACGGGCAATACCTATGCGGTGACGTCGGTGGATCCCGAGACGGGCGTCGTCTATTCCTGTAAGGTCAAGCCGGCGCGTGAATCGGACAAGACGCTTCTTCAGATGCTGCTCGGCGGCTGATACGGGAAATGTTTGCTTCGGGAAATGCGCAGAAACACGTCTTTCCCGGGGCGGACGGGAACGGGGCTTATGGGGAAAACCGTAAGCCCCGCATTCCCGTAACTTTTTAACAAGGAGGACAGAATGAACGAATTATATCAACACAAACGCTCGGATACGGTGAAGTGGGTCATCGTGTTCCTGCTCGTGATAGCGCTCATCGGTGCGGTGGCGGCGTTGTTCGTGCAGGTGGACAGACGCACGACGACGACCGTCCTCGGCGCGGAGGCATACACGATCGGCGCGCTCGATGAGGAAGGCAAGTTGACAGACAGCGACGCCTCCATCGTAACGCGCAGGGCGTTTTCCGTGGAAGGGCTCAAAGCGGAGCTCACAGACGGGGCGAACGTCACATACGAGCTGTACTTTTATGACGAGGACGGCAGTTTTCTCAGTTCCACGGGCGCGCTCGGAACAGACTTTTATGGGCTCGGCGTTCCTTTGGCGGCAAAGATCTTTCAGATCGTCATCACGCCTGTTAAGGACGAGGACGGAAAGATTTCTTTGACCGAGGTCATCGGGTATGCCGATCAGGTGACGGTCACGATCGACCGATAAAGGAGGAAAAGCATGAAGAATATATTTGCAAGCCTCGGCGTCTTAGCAGCGCTCGTCGGCACGGCAATTTGCGGCGCCATGCTGTGCATGGGCAATGCCTCGGCAGATGCGGCAGCTTGGAAGGACAAACCGGGACCCGTTTCCGCGGCGGTACCGCTTGCTTCGAGTGATGTCTATGACTATGTAAGATGGGATCGCGAAAGCCTGAAGTCCATGTTTTATGATGGCGGGACGTATTATTTGTTTTCTACTTGTCCTGTTTGCGGCGGGCATGAGAGCACCGACGTAACGCCCGATTCGGATACGATGATCGTAGCCATAAAATCTGGAGGCGTTTTTGAAACGCCATGTTCGTATGGTATTATGCACAATGTGGACGGGGAATCGAAGTGCATGGAGCTATTCTGTTTGCTCCATGACGGCGAGGAAGTTGTTTTGACCGAGCCCACCTGCACGACGGCGGGTACGTCGGTCATCCGCTGTAAGGATTGCGGGGATCAGGGCGAAACGCAGTCTATCCCCGCAACAGGGCATGACTACGGCGCAGGCGTTTCTCTGCCCGTGAGCGAGAACTTCTGTTCGGAGACGCAGTACACCTGCAAAGACTGCGGCAGCTCTTACTACAGCCTCGGCGGTTCTGCGCGGCAGTCGCATAATTATACGGTCGTGGAACGGGTGGAGCCCACCTGTGTCTCCGAGGGCTCTATCCTTGAACGCTGTACGACGTGCGGCTGGGAAAAGTCCACGCCCATCTCAAAATCGGCGCATACGGCAGGGAATGCGGTCGTCGTGCGGCAGCCGACCTGTACGGAGATGGGAGAATCGCGGATCTCCTGCACATTCTGCGGCACGACCATCCGCACCACACCCATCGCCGTTCTCGGGCATGATTATAAGATCGTTTCCGAGCAGCCCGCCTCTTGTACGGAGGGCGGACACTCGTCGTATTCGGAGTGCAGCCGCTGCGGGGACAAGCTGAACTATACGGAGTATCAAGCCAACGGCCACGATTGGAGCGAATACGTCGATGAACGCGAGAGCTGTACGGAGACGGGTACTCGCACCCGTACCTGCAAAGTCTGCGGGGAGGAGGATGTCGAAACAACGCCCGCGGGCACGCATACCTGGAACGCGGGAAAGGTCGTCAAGCAAGCCACCTGCACGGAAAGCGGGACAAAGGAGTGCGAGTGCATTCTCTGCGGCGAGAAGCAGACGGTGGAGATCGAACCGACAGGTCATCTGAAAGTTTCCGTTGCCGCCGTTGCGCCGACCTGTACGGAGCCGGGCATGACGGCGGGCGCGAAGTGTTCCGTATGCGGGGTCGTGCTGGAAGTGCAGGAGACGCTTCCCGCCAAAGGGCATGACTTAGGTCATGTCTCCGCCGTAGAGCCGACCACGACGATGGAAGGCAATACCGAATATTGGTATTGCAGGAGCTGCGGCCTGTACTTCTCGGACAAGGCGGGAACGCATGAGATCGAGCCTGAGGACACCGTTTTGGATAAGCTCCCCGATACGGGCGAGCCCGACGACGAGCCCGACGACAAGCCCGATGACGGCGGCGAAAAGCCCGGGGAAGAAGGCGAGGAGAAAGGCGGCATGAGCGGCTGGCAGATCGCTCTTGCGGTCGTCGCGGGTGTTGTGCTGCTCGGCGTCATCGGTCTGCTCGTCGATAAGTTCGTCATCAACAAAAACGGAGATTCGCTCTATGACAAGGCCGTTTCCAAAATGAAGGACAAGGGCGGGAAGGAGTGAGCGATGAAAAGGACAGCGTTACTGCGATGGATCCTTCCTGTTCTCGGTATCTGTCTCGTGCTAGATCGGAAGAGCGTCGTGTA
>ERZ506371.140-NODE-140-length-11951-cov-4.96797_pt1 | contig 11951 bp, 8 predicted proteins | sample MGYA00513058_ERZ506371 | MGnify/ENA metagenome assembly ERZ506371 | reverse complement strand
CCACCGTTATCATTTGTCCATTTTTAATACTTCTCGTGGCTGTGTGTGTCGCCATGACAGCGGGGATACCATATTCACGGGCAACAATGCTTGAATGGCTAAGAGGGCCGCCAATGTCTGTTACAATCGCACTTGCGGAGGCAAACAACTGCGTCCATGCAGGAGTTGTGGTAACGGCGATCAGGATACTTCCCGGCTGGAATTTCTCAAAATCTGCCGGGCTGTTCAGTACACAGGCGGGAGCCGTAACAACGCCTGTGCTGGTTCCTATGCCCGTCAATACAATTTTCCCATCTTTCTGTATTTGAGTTGCATGTGATACGGCTTTTTTGTTTTTTTCCGGCAACTGGGAAGGCGACACATAACCTCGGAATGTATCATGCTCCGCTTGTCGAGCAGGGATTGCCTCACTCAGATTAGATAGGGGTATATTTTTATCAAGCTGTGTTATGAGCGTTTCCAATTCTGTTTTTGTGAGCCAGTAAATATCGTCCAGATGTGAAATAGCTCCGCCAGTTAAGAGACGTTCAGAAATTTCTTGTAACATACGGCGAATCAGTGGGTGCCCCATCCCCATCAAATAAATAGCGTTTTCACGCATGGGGGCAGTATTTTGTGCCCAATGGAGCAGCTTCAAAAATAGCTTTTTACGGTGACCGCCTATCTGTTGCAAAATCTCGTTTTCGGCTTGTTTCCTGCGCTTTTCAAATGCGATTTGGCGCGAATACGGATTTTCCCCTTTTTCCTCCAAAAATGCTTTTATGGATTCAAAGGTTGGCGTAAGTATCTCCTGTGGTGTGGCATATGCAAAATCAAATTCATAAGCAGTACAGCCAAACTCTTTGAAATAGGCATTAATTCGGCTTTTCCACTCTATCCACACCTCCTGCGAAACTTCCGCAGGCAAAATGGAGGACTTGAAATCTTCTGCTATCTTTGTTGCAGGATTGCTTTTCAGATAGAAGCCTAAAGTGTTATTTTGCTTTGCCCATTCCGAAAGATCCCACAGGTTCTTTTCCGATTGCAGCGCAATCGTATCAAACCCAAGCAAGAGAACGGAAGTGTCTGTTATACCAGCACGGCGGGCCGCTCCCTGAAAAAATTTTGTAAATAATGTTTCGCTGATAGAGGCGGCTGGCAATGTAAGCTGAATCCTCGTGAAATAAATACACGCTCCATAAAACACAGTCTGAATCCCCTCCATTATTTGATGAGCATTCAGCATATGCATGGGCTTTTCTTCCCATTGTTTAATCACATCCTCAAATTCTTTTCGTGCTGTTTCCCAGCGTGCAACACTGTTCGTGAGCGCACGGCGTAAAGATCGGGGTGAAAGGGATTTGACAGCAATCAAAAGAGGCTTTGAATTAGCGGAAAGATAAACATATCCGTTAATTATCGTATATGCTCCGTTTTCTGGCAGTAACTTTTTCGCACTTTTACCAAACATATCTATCCATAAAAGCGCCGACGCGCGGTTGACTATTTCAAGTCCAAGTGTGGCGAATAAGGGCGTAACAGGATTTGGCAAGTGTTCCGCCAGACTGCCTTTTGTATATATAACATCCTTTTCCGGTAACGTCCATTCCGGCGGCAGGACAGTAATGGGGCGGGCCTGAACAATATACAACTTATCTTTTTCCAGTGCCCACTCTACATCCATAGGCATTTCATAATACTTCTCAATTTTTTTCCCAAGCTGTGTCAATCGCATAACTTGATTGCGAGTAAGAGCATGTTTTTTCCTCAACTGTTCAGGAGTTGGGATTTCTTCTGTTCCATCTGAGGTGCGGACTGTCATAATCTCTTTGTTTGCTGCTTCATACGATACAATTCGTTCAGCATTTTTATCTACAACGATTGTATCAGGGGTGACTAAGCTAGAAACCACCGATTCGCCAAGTCCCCACGCGGCGTTAACAATCATTTCGCTACGTCTGCCATTGATAGGGTTTAGCGTAAACATAACGCCGGACGCATCGGAAAACGCAAGCTTTTGTACTACAACAGCAAGTGCAACAATTTCCTGCTTTATACCATTCTTCACGCGGTAAGCAATAGCGCGAGCTGTCCATAGGGAAACCCAGCACCTCTTTACAGCGTCAAGAACTTCATTCTCACCTTGTATGTTAAGATAGGTTTCCTGCTGGCCTGCAAAAGAAGCGTCGGGCAAATCCTCGGCGGTTGCGGAGGAACGGACAGCCACTGCTATATTTCCCAATCCGGCATATGCGGTTTTAATTGCATCTGATACTTCCTGCGGCATTTCTCCATTATGGAAAAGCATCCCTATCTGCGTAGATACATTTTCAAGCTGGCTGGTATTGTTAGAGTCAATACCGTCCAGCAACTTATTAATATGAGGCTGAATATGGTTCTTTTCAACAAAAATCTTGTATGAAGTAGTCGTAACATGAAAGCCCTCCGGCACAGGGATACCCGCTGTCAAAAGTTTTGATAAAGACATACCTTTTCCGCCGACCATTTCAATGGTTGCCTGTTTATGCAACAAGGGTAGAGTATAATAAATCATAATAATTCACCTCCATCTTTCATAATTCCGTGTAGAAATATATCCATTGTTTCATCAAGCATTTTCTCCGGACTGGCTGATGGTCGGGATGTGTAAATGATTGATATAATGGAGTTAATTAACAAACGCGCCACTAAATCGGCATCCGTCTTACGGAAGACGCCTGATTCCACTCCATTTTCAATTACAGATTTTATAATATCCTGATATGTGTAACGCGCAGTTTTCAGCCGCTTTCGATAATCTTCTTCTAAATAGTCAGATTCTGTATTTAACCACATCAGCACCGTTCGATACTGCTTTGGTACTCCAAGATGATTCAGCATGATTTTTCTAAGACACTGTTCCGGCGAGGATTCATCGGCAATAATCCTATGAACCTTTTTAATTGTTTCTTCTATTTCTTTCTCAACTGCATATACAAAAATCTCGTCTTTCGTTTTGAAAAAATCATACAGACTGGACTTTCCCATGTTTGCTAAAATCGCAATTTCCCTCATTGATGTTTTTTGGAATCCATTTTTCTCTATGAGCTGCAAAGCAACACTGATTATTTCTTCTCGGCGTTCTTCTTGTTGTTCTGGTGTAAGCATAATTCCTTTTGGCATATTTATGATACCTCCTTATAGCGACCATCAGTCGTTTCTTGTTTCGCTTTTATTATATAGCGACCGATGGTCGCTTGTCAAGTCTAATTTTCTATACAAAAAATTGGTAAAATGACTTTGGCTACTAAAGCCAAGCTGATAGGTGATATCTAATAAAGCTTCGCCAGCTTTCAGCAGCTTTTTTGCTTCTATACCATAGAATGGGTCCTGCGGTTTTTGATTTTTTATTATAGTGTTGCCTTATATTGTCCATCTTGTTTCCTCAACCTACCTATAACAATCCTATCTCCACAACCTACCCCATATCCAACCTGTCAACTCAACCCTACGCCAATTTTCGCCATAGACCAGTTCCCACAGAACTATGAAGCGTAAAAAATCCGGGAGCCGGAACTACCCATCGGCAATTCCCAACTCCCGGAAACCCCTTGTTTTCTACACTTTTTGTACTTTTATTTTTCCGCCCTTGACATCAAAACTACCGTCTCCACATGGATGCTTCAACAGAAGGTATCATATTTCTGCACCAATCAACAACATGATCGGTATCCAAAGCAAGGTTTCTCTTGATTCTTTCTACACCCAATTCGGTCGTATGTAGCTTATCCAAATGATTCAGTAATTCGTTGTTCTGCATATTTTTCACCCCTCAAACCGGAATTTGAAAATCACTTCTTCATAATAAGTTTCAGTGCTATATTTCTTCTTTCAGCAATCTTCTGAAACACCTCTTTCTTACTCTGTTTTCTCCTGCTGGCGAGACCTCCCCGAGTACCACACACTTCTTTCTCTCCATATATCTGCCACATTTATTACAGCTAATTCCGAGTAGTTGTTGGACTTTAGTTTGTATAGCCACCTTATCCTTAACTGCAACCTGATGTGATTTCTGTTTGTCAGACCAGAGATTTGCTTACAGCTTCCTTCAGATTCCACCTCACGATGGACACCCTTGCTGTTCGGCTGTGTCCTTCCCACTACTAGGGCAGACTAGGGATTTTCACCCTTTAGAAGCGTGTGCCGTCGGGCGCACTATAAAAAACCAGGTTTGAAAAACTGCTTTTTTATATATGAAGTATCATTGTTGCCAGCCAGAAATAAATTAAAAGTGAAAGCGCATCCATAACCGTCGTAATAAACGGAGATGATATTACAGCCGGGTCAAGCTTCATTTTTTTTGCAAGAATAGGAAATACGCATCCAACCATTTTGGCAAAAATAATTTCGATTATAAGTGTCAGACTGATTACAAGATCAACCTGAATAGTAATAGCACTCATACCGAGCAATGTTCTGTCAACAAACCATATTTTAACAAAATTGACAGCAGCAAGTGTAATTCCGCACAGAACACCTACTCTGAATTCCTTCCATATAACTTTAAAAATATCTTTAAAATCTATTTCTTTAAGTGAAAGAGCACGGATAATAACGGCACTCGCCTGCCCTCCCGAATTACCGCTTGTTCCCGTAAGCATAGGCACAAACGAGGTCAGTACAATCAGTGCCGAAAGCTTGTCCTCAAAAGCATTTAAAATCATACTCGTAAATGTTGCACTTATCATAAGAAACAAAAGCCACGTAATTCTGGATTTCCATGTTTCAAAAATGCCTGTTTTGAGATAAGGTTTCTCGTTAGGCATAATAGCGTGCATCTTCTGGATATCCTCAGTATTCTCTTCCTGCAATACGTCAATAGCATCATCGACTGTAATGATACCCACAAGCCTGTTTTCCATATCCACAACAGGAAGAGCAAGGAAGTTATACTTATCAAGGAAATTTGCCGCTATTTCTTTATCATCATGCGTGTTTACAAAAATTGTATTTGTTTCCATAAACTCTTCAATCTTATCGCCATAATCGTGTAACAAAAGTTCTTTTACTGTAGTTACACCAATAAGATGCCTTGAGCTGTCAGTAACGTAACAAGTATAAATTGTTTCCTTATCAACACCTGTACGTCTTATTCTTTTAAAGGCATCCTCAACAGTGTTATCCTTTTTCAGATCAACAAACTCAGGGGTCATAATTGAGCCTGCGCTGTCCTCAGGATACTTTAAAAGAGTGTTAATTGATTTTCGTGTCTGTGCATCAGTATTTCTGAGTATTCTTTTTACAATTGTCGCAGGCATTTCCTCAATAATATCAACTGTATCATCAAGGTAAAGCTGGTCAATAACCTCACGAAGCTCTGTATCTGAAAAAGCATGGATGAGAGCTTCCTGCGTTTCACCGTCAAGCTCAACGAATGTTTCAGCCGCCTCTTCTTTAGGAAGAAGACGGAAGAGCAAAATCCTCTGTTCATTTGGAAATTCATCAAAAAGAACAGCAATATCAGTTGGATTAATGTCTGCTAAAATGCTTTTAAGCTGTGAATATTTCTTCTCTCTGTAAAGAGTGGAGATTTGCTCTATAAGCTTTTCAAATTCAAGTTTTTTAAGATTCATGGTCCGTATCTCCTTTCATTTTTTATTCTATTCCATAGTATTGTTACCTCCTTATGTATCAAAACTGTTGAATTGGAATTTATCATAATGAATTAAGGATATTATGGGTTTAAGTAGTAGCAAGACTTTAATAAAGCAGAAAAGCCTCAATTGAATTTCTATACCAGATTAGTTACTGTGTATAACCTCCATATAAACGTCCTCTTCCATCATTTGTTCTTTTGATTTTTTATCCAGATATAGCAGATAACCACTCCGATTAAGGCTATCCCTCCCGTGGTTATATATGGTAATTCAATATTGCTTTCATACAGATACCCAGTTAATAAAGGAGCAATAACTTTGCTAAGATTTCCGGCGGTACTGGCAAATCCCATCAGTGTTCCTTTATGCTGATTGTCAGTTTTTGAAAGGGTTGCGTTTAATGTGGGTACTGTAATAGCAGAAGATACCGCAAATAAGCCAAAAACCACCAACACACTAACAAACCCAGTTGTCAATACCATGGCAAACGCTACTAAGGCTTTGCAAAACATACCTATCAGTATTAGTCGCTTCTCACCAATTTTTTTTGCTAAAGGACCAGTCAAAAAGCCTTGTACTACAATCAAAATACCTGCTAGAGCCATCCAAATAACACCAACTTGCTTAGTGGAAAATCCAAACTTATCTACGACATACAGCCCCGTAATTCCTTGCAAGCCTGTTTGACAGAAATTCACGACGAAAATAAGTATCAAAACCATTCCTGCTGAGCCAAAAATTATACTTTTCAGGTCTGAAAAATCAAAGGGTTTTCTTTTTTCCGTCTGTCCTGAACGCTCAATTGACTCTGGCAAAAGTGTTAGAATTAGCAGAAAGGCAATAAATGAAATGCCAGCTCCTGTAAAAAATGGGAGCGCAAGCGAATAGCCTGCAAGAATGCCTCCCAATAATGGTCCCATCATTACGCCAACGCTCATTGAAGCTCCAAGTTGACTCATATTCTTGCTTCTTTCTTCCTCCGAACTGGAATCTCCAACATATGCCAAAGATGCAACGGACGTAGCAGATGACAAAATACCCGATAAACTGCGAGCTATAAATAGTGTCCAAAAGGATGAAGCCAAACCGAACAGGAACAAACTGATGGAATATCCTATAATACCAATGCTGATAATCGGCTTTCTACCAATTCGGTCAGACAGTGCACCCCAAAAAGGTGCGCATACTGTTTGTGCCAGAGCATATACGGCAGTGAGCCATCCAAGCTCACGACCGCCAGCACCTAGATTTTCCATGTAAAATGGCATGACCGGAAGAATTAAGCTATATCCTAACGCAATCACCAAAGTAGCAAGCTTTAAAGCGAAAATAGGCTTTTTATTCATCAATCGTCACCGTCCCCTCCGAGCCGTCCACCGTTATCATTTGTCCATTTTTAATACTTCTCGTGGCTGTGTGTGTCGCCATAACGGCAGGGATACCACATTCCCGTGCAACAATACTTGAATGACTGAGAGGACCTCCAATATCCGTTACAATCGCACTTGCAGAGGCAAATAAGGGTGTCCAAGCCGGAGTTGTAGTAACGGCAACCAAAACACTTCCTGGCTGGAAATTTTTAAAATCTGCCGGACTATTTAGTACGCAGGCACGAGCTGTCACGACACCAGAACTGGTTCCTATACCCCTCAACACGGTTTTTCCATCTTTTTGTTTCTGTGGTGCATGTGATATGCTTTTTACTTTCTTCTCAGGTAACTGAGCTGGTGGCACATAGCCCTGATACTTTTTGAGTTCCGCTTTTCGCTCAAGTATCGAATTTCTTCTATCGGATAAAGGTATATTTTTGTCTAACTGTACTATGAGTTTTTCCAATTCCAATTTTGTGAGCCAATAAATATCATCTATATGCGAAGTAGCTCCGCCACGTATAAGGCGTGCCGAAATTTCATGAAACATCTGGCGAATCAGAGGATGCCCCATTCCCATGCAATAAATAGCATTTTCACGCATAGGAGCAGTTTCCTGCGCCCAATGGAGCAACTTCAAAAACAGTTTTTTGCGTGAGCTACCTATATGTTGTAAAATTTCTTCTTCTGCCTGTTTCCTATATGCGAAATATTCGGGGTGTCATCCGCGTACCGTGAATAATCATCTTTCTTCTCTGAAGAGCCTAAATGAGTATCTGATTACGAGTGGGCGACAGACGGAAGCTGCGGTGCTGGACAGCGATTTTATGAAAATCCAGATACAGTATGCCAGTCCCTGCACCGTGGAGAAAAAAGATGTGGAGGCATTCCGACAACGCCTTCTAGAGAGTGGCAGCAAACGGGACTATTACCTGGTCACGCTTTATGCCTATTCCGGTATACGACGGAGTGAATGCGTCAATCTAAAACTGAAACAGGTTGACAAAAAAATTAATTGATTATTGATGCGCTTAACATTGGATTTGAAATGAACTGCCTACTTGCTATTTTCAGATTCTGTATGTATAATTTTCTAAAGACCGCTGATTTGGGAGAAAGAATCAGGGAACAGAAGATTATGGGGGAAATAGCAGGGATTGTCAAAGAAAAGAACACTGAAAAAGGAACTCACAATGCTTATGATGCTTGTTTCCGCCTGCACACTGATTTCCGCGTGTGCGGCGGTTTTATATGTCTTTTTTTCCTTTTTTATCGAGAATACTCAGGAAGACATTGAATATGTGTTAAATAGTACAAGTCAACAGTTTCAATCCCATATGCAGTTTATTGAAGATGGGGCTGTGTCGATTCGTCACAATATGATGCTGAATGATTTTTTTGATACAGGAAAATCTGGAGCTGATTATGACAGAACTGTGGCAGAGCCTCAACTATCATACAGTATGGAATTGTTTTCTGACCGTAACATGATCAACAAAAAAATACCTTTTGTGACAAGCGTGTATCTGTTCAATAATGCGGGAGATTGTATTTATGAACACTACTATGCCTCTACGTTGGCAGCGGAGAAGAAAGAGGAGACGCAATACCTAAGTATGCAGAAGCAGTTTCAGCAATGTGAGGACAGGTATGCTTGTGTGTCGGATGATGAAAGCATTAATTTGTTGTTTCGTATTTACGATGATTACATGGAGGAAAAAGGAATATGTATTGCTAAGATCAGCAGGGAAGCTGTCAATGTACTGTTGGGAGAAGGTATAGACTACAGTGATTGTACATGGATGGTACTCTTTGGAGATGATCGGATCATTGCCTTTCAGGGGAGGTGGAGCGAGATAGAACAGCTGACCGAATTTGAGAGCGTTTGGAGAGGCAAACGATTGTTGAAGGAACATAATGTCATTGGCTGTGCTAAGATGTGCGGGTTCGATATACGGACTGTGATCTGTGTGGGCGAGGAAAATATTTTTTCTGTCTTGAAATCCACAGTTTTGATATTTGTTGTGGGGCTGATCATAGTGCTGATTGTCACTGTACTTGTTGCGTTCGGATTGAGTTACCGCTTTACACGTCCGGTAACCAGAATGATTGAAAAAATACAGGCTTTTGGAAAGCAGGATTTCGATGATCGTATGGAGGATTCTACGATCCAGGAGTATCATGACATTGGAGTCGTGTTCAACGAGATGGCTGAAAGGATTAAATATTTGATCATGCAGGTATATGAAAAACAACTTTTGGCCACCCAGTCCCAGGTAAAATATCTGCAGGCCCAGACCAACCCTCATTTTCAGTTTAATATCCTGTCTATGCTTAGCTTAAAGGCGAAAATGGCGGGCAATGAAGAAGTATATGAAGGACTGAAGGCATTTTCAAAGCTGATGCAAGGGAAAATATTCCGGGAGAAGGAGATTAAGATTAAAGTTTCTGAAGAATTGGAAATTGTGAGGTTCTACTTATACTTACAGAAAAGTAGATATCAGGATAAGATTTGTTATGAAATCAAAGTGCAGGATGATCGTATCAATCAGAATCTGATTCCACGCCTCTTGATCGAGCCGCTTGTTGAAAATGCTGTCTCCCACGGATTGGAGCCAAAGCGTGGGAATGGTATAATCAAGATCATTCTTTATGAAGAATCTGGAAAATATGATGGATCCATGATGCTTCACATATGTGTGGAAGATGATGGGGTAGGGTTTGACCCGGAAAAAATGGTGGAGAATGGTGGGGGAAAAGATCTCCTGGATGGAAAAATTGAGCATACTCACACTGGTTTGGAGAATACAAAACGGATGCTTACGATATTGTATGGAAGCTTCCACAAGTTCAGGATTAGCGGAGAAATAGGAAGAGGAACAAAGGTGGAAATTGTGATTCCGTCAGAGAGGGGGGGATATGATGTGGAAAGTCATAGCAGCTGATGATGAGGGATATATTCGGGAAGCACTTCAGAAGTTGATTGACTGGAGGAAAATGAACTGTGTATTGGAAGCCGTAGTCTGCGATGGACAGGCACTTATAGATCAAATCAGAGAGGTGCATCCAGATCTTGTAATCACAGATATACAGATGCCGGGGATGGATGGTGTTGAAGTGTGTAGATTTGTTTATGAAACTTATCCAGGGACACAGGTGATTTTTTTGACAGCGTATTCAGAATTTGAGTATGCCAGGGCTGCAATTAAGTACAATGCATGTGATTATGTGCTGAAAGTTTCAATTATGGATGAATTGCCCAGAGCAGTGGAAAAGGCTGCCAAAGAACTAGAAAAATGCCGCAGTGAGGACACACACAAAGATCAGGGGGAAAAGAAAGAGCCTGGAACTCTTTATCTTCAAATGGAACGGTATATTGAGCAGAACTTCCAAACCAAACTTTCTCTGGAGGAAATTGCCGAAGCACTACATGCGAATGGAAGCTACTTGAGCAGACTTTATAAAAGTAAAACAGGAAAGAACCTCTTTGATGCAATACTGGACCGGAGAATTGAGGCTGCAAAGGAATATTTGCTCTTTACGGATATGAAGACTTATGAGATATCAGAAGCAGTGGGAATCGAAGATTCAGGATATTTTTCCAAGATGTTTAAGAAGAAGATAGGGGTCTCGCCCAAAGAATACAGAAAGGGTGGTAATCATGGGGAAATACAATAGGATCGGTTTTGCTTGTATTTTTCTTTTATCTAGTATGTTGTCTGGCTGCAAAGGTGTGGAAGAGGAGCCGGTGACAATCACAGTGATCCACGCGTGGGGGGGGATGGAGGCAGATCATGTTGCTATGCGTGATATTTATGAAGGGTTTGAAAAAGAAAATTCAGATATCAGGCTCCAACTTATCTCAATGCCTACCAGGAAGGAGATGCTGTGGAAAGTAGAGGATATGATCATGGTGGGAGATACCCCGGATATTGTCATCTTTAGTGGTATGGGACAGAATCAGACGTATGGTTTTATGGTGGATAATGAAATGGCTTTGGATTTAATGCCATATTTAGAGAAAGATACGGAATTTGCAAATAGTATATCTGATGCAAATCTGGAATACTGGACAACAGACGAAAATCACTTATTTACAGTGACAGATGTATTGTCACTTAGCGGGGGGTATTGGTATAATGAAGAAATTTTTCAGCAGGCCGAGATTCAAAAAATTCCTGAAACATGGGAAGAATTTTGGACTATGTGTGAAACGCTAAGATCCTGGACAGAGAAGCAGGGACTGGATATACTACCTTTGCAGCCATCCGGGGAGGGATATTTATATTTCATGGATCATATCCTGGCTGATCTTGGTGACAATACGTCAAGCGGTATCAGGGGACATAAAATTACAGCAGGGAAGGAAAACCTGGAATATGTGGTGAATCAGTTAAGGCAGATATATCAGTTCTCCACTTCTGAAAGCGAAGGGTACACTTACCTGGATGAGACCAGTTTATTCAACGAGGGAAAAGTGGCTATCTACGTCAATGGTGTATGGGGCGCGCCTATGATCTCTGATAATATTAGCGCCGGATATGCATTACTGCCTAGTGTGTCTGGGACTTCCATTTCCTGTGAGTCTGCTTGTCTGGGTTATGTACTGGGAAATAGCGGAAATGCAGATAGAGAAGATGCTTCTATCCGTTTTCTCAAATATATGCTGAGTGAGCCGGTACAAACACGGATTGTCAGAGAGACTGAGCAGATCCCTGTCAATCCTCAGATAGAACTTGAAGACTATGCAGATGAGAAGCCCAGAATGTATCAGGCGGCGTCACTTGTAATGAACGCAGACAGGAAGATTGATGTTCCTGATAATCTATGGACAGCATCGCAGAAAACCATATTCACCGGAAATATACTGGATGTCCTGTCAGGAAAGCAGTCTGAGCAGGAGTTTGTGGAGAAGTTAATTGGTGCTCAAAATGAAGAAAAGTGAAAGATCGGAAGAGCACACGTC
>ERZ506371.138-NODE-138-length-11990-cov-3.74361_pt1 | contig 11990 bp, 10 predicted proteins | sample MGYA00513058_ERZ506371 | MGnify/ENA metagenome assembly ERZ506371 | reverse complement strand
CAGAAGATTATTCACATCTGAGTCCGTAACAGAAGGACATCCCGACAAGATCTGTGACCAGATCTCCGACGCCATTCTGGACACAATCCTGGCAAAAGACCCGAAAGCAAGAGTTGCCTGCGAAACATGCACCACAACAGGTATCATTTTCGTAATGGGTGAAATCACCACAAGCGCTTATGTTGATGTAGAAGGCATCGTTCGCGATACCCTGCGTCAGATCGGTTACGACCGTGCAAAATACGGTTTTGACTGCGAAACATGTTCCGTTATCACATCCATCCATGGTCAGTCCCCTGACATCGCTCTGGGTGTAGACAAAGCCCTGGAAAACAAAACAGGCGAAGACGACAGCGAATTTGATACAGGCGCTGGCGACCAGGGTATGATGTTCGGTTTTGCTTGTGACGAAACAGAAGAACTGATGCCCCTGCCCATCTCTCTGAGCCACAGACTGACAAAGAGACTGGCAGAAGTACGTAAAAACGGCACACTGTCTTACCTGCGTCCCGACGGTAAAGCACAGGTAACCGTAGAATATGTTGATGACAAACCCGTTCGTGTTGACACTGTTGTTGTTTCCACACAGCATGACCCCGAAGCAACACAGGAACAGATCCGTGCGGACATCATCGAACACGTTGTAAAGAAAGTTATCGATGCAAACCTGCTGGATGAAAATACAAAATACTATATCAACCCCACAGGCAGATTCGTTATCGGCGGCCCTCAGGGCGACAGCGGCCTGACAGGCAGAAAGATCATCGTTGACACCTACGGCGGTTACGCTGCTCACGGCGGCGGCGCATTCAGCGGCAAAGACCCCACAAAGGTAGACCGTTCCGCATGCTACGCAGCAAGATACGTTGCAAAGAACATCGTTGCAAGCGGTGTTGCAAGCAAATGTGAAGTACAGCTGGCTTACGCTATCGGCGTTGCAAAACCCGTTTCCATTCTGGTAAATACATTCGGTACAGGCAAAATCTCCGATGATAAGATCACAGAACTGGTACAGCGCAACTTCGACCTGCGTCCCGCTGCTATCATCAAAAACTTCGACCTGCTGAGACCTATCTACAAACAGGTTGCAGCTTATGGTCACTTCGGCAGAACAGACCTGGATCTGCCTTGGGAAAAGACAGATAAAACAGATGTATTCCAGATCTGATTTTGAAAAATATGTAAAGAAAGAAGAGCCTGTGTTAGGGGCATCTTCGTAAGAAAACAAAGCAAGCTGAAATCCTTATGATAGAGAGGATTCCAGCTTGCTTATTTTTTATAAGCTTTTATTTGATATGTTTTCTTAAGGGGGATTTGCTTTTTTTGCACAGTTTTTTTTCTATTTATGAACTTTTGTAATAAAAAGTTAAAAGAAATGTCAATATATTTCATGGGATTCGCCTTGTTTTTTTCGCCCAAAAACGAGAAAATGATACTAGGATATTGTGCGAAAATACAAAGAAAGGAGGATGCCCCATGAAAAAGAAAAGATGCTTTGCAGCTTTATTGTCCTGTATCATGCTTTGGCAGACTCCTGTTTTTGGGGCGGAGCAGGAAGAGCTGACACCGCCGGAATATAAATGCACCATAAACAATACGGATGAAGATTATGAATCCGGTGACTGGAACTATGGCTTCACAGTGGAAGAAGAACCCCTCTTTTATTTGAAAGAAGGGGAGAAACACGTTTTTCTTCTGTGTGATGGAAAATATGTAGATGCGCCTGTACTCATCGCAAAAGATACGGCTTATGTTCCGCTGTGGGTGCTCATCAATGATATGGGCTTTGAGCTGCGGGAAGAAGACAATGGTCTTTCTCTGGTCAGAGGCAATCAGAAGCTGACAGTCAGCAGTAAGGACAGCACATTGGATACCAGCAAAATACTGCCCTTGAGAGATGTTTCTGAGGCACTGGGGGCGGAAGTGACATATATGCGGGAAGGCGTTATGCCTTTGGATAATCCCCTCATCAGTGTAGACTTCCGGGAAACGGAGCTGACAGAGGAAGAAGCGCTGGAAAAGGCGAAAGAAGTCCTTACATCTTGTTTGGAAGCCCAGGAGGAACAGGGCTATGTCCATGAGGATACACCTCTTGACCCGAAAATCACGGAAAAACTGGCGGCAGAAATTGATGCGCTGTATGTGTCAGAGGATGTCATTGCGGGATATTACCTGTTTGAAGGCATGGAAAATCTGCCTTATATTCTGGTGGAAAAAAGCACCGGAGATGTCTACTGCAAAACGGGCAGCGGTGATGCTGGAAATGGTTCTTATGTGGAAGCGATTCAGAAAGTGGAAGCAGATGATGCAGATCTCCTTGCCATTGGATATTATTTTGGATAAAGAACAGACGGAAACTCTTAATTTCAGAGTTTCCGTTTTTTTATGGCAAAATACTTGACAAAGTCAGATAAATAACATATACTTGACAAAGTCAAGTAAATGAAAGGAGTGTTTATATGTTTGATACATTTGCATATCTCATCACTTCTCTGCGGAAAGACTTCACGGAATTCTGCAACGAAAAATTGCAGGAAATGGGTCTGACACAGGGATTGCTGTTTTTTATTCTGTATGCGGGAAAACATCCCCAATGCTCGCCCAAAGAGCTGACGGAAGCCCTCCATATGGATGCGGGCTATTGCGCCAGAACACTGGCGAAGCTGGAGGAAAAAGGTTTTCTGGTGCAGGAAAAAAATCCTGCTGACCGCCGTGCCAGAATGGTAACCCTCACAGAGGAAGGGGAAAAGGTATTCCGCGCCAGCTATGACCTTTTTGCTCAGTGGGACGAAGAAGTTCTGAAAGATTTGACACCGTCCCAGAAAGCGGAACTTATGGGGACCATGAAAAAAATCGCTGCCGAAAGGAGGCAGATGCGCCATGTATGAAACCATTGGAAGCCCTGTGAAATTGGGGAATGTGACTTTGAAAAACCGCATTGTTTTTGCGCCTACCACATTGGGGGTGCCTAATGATGCTTATTTGGAGAGAATCGAAAAGATTGCTGCCGGCGGCTGCGGCATGATTATCATCGGTGATGTACCGGTACTGTCTATGCCCTTTGGCAATAACCTTTATACAGAAAGCGGCTTTGCTTTTTATGAGAAACTGGCGGAAACAGCCCATAAGTATGGCTGTAAAATCTGCGCTCAGCTTCATCAGGATGATACAGATTTCGGAGCGCTGCAGCGGTATGCACCCCAGGTGAAGGCTGGAAAACTCTCTCAAGATGATTTGCGGCAGATGATCAATGACCTTGTGGGACCGTACGTTACCAATATGCCTGTGGAAAAGGTGCACAGCATCATCAGTGCTTTTGGGGATGCGGCAGTACTGGCGAAAAAGGCTGGCTTTGATGTGATGCAGGTTCATGGGGACAGAATGTGCGGCAGTTTTGCTTCTCCGCTGTTTAATCAGCGAACAGACAGCTATGGCGGTTCTCTGGAAAACAGAGCAAGATTTCTGCTGGAAGCCGTAGAAGCGGTGCGGAAAGCAGTGCCAGATATGCCCATTGATGTGAAACTGGCTGTCCGTATGGAACAGCCCAGATACGGCAAAGCAGGATTTACAGAGGAGGAATTGAAAACAGTGGTTCCCATGTTGGAGAAAGCAGGAGCAGACAGTTTCCATGTATCGCTGGCAAACCACGCGGCGCTGTCTGATACCATTCCTCCAGCAAACCACCCTTATTTCCATGAAGAAGGCTGTTTCCTGGGGTTCTGTGATACCGTGAAACAGTATACAAACCTGCCGGTCTGCGGCGTGGGTGGACTGACCAGTCCGGCTTTTGTGGAAGAACAGCTGAAAACAGGAAGAATTGACTGCGCTGCCATGAGCCGTCAGCTTCTGGCAGACCCCCAGTGGCCGGAAAAAGTTTTATCAGGACGGGAAAACGAAATCAGACGGTGTGTCCGCTGCAATAAAGATTGTCTGGGCGGCATGATGCGCCATGAAGGTACCCATTGTATTTATGAGAAAGGCGGAAAATGATATGAAATATGCCATTTGTTACAGCAGCAGAACAGGAAATACAGGAAAATTGGCAGAAGCCATTCGTCAGACACTGCCCGTATTGGATTGTGTTTACTGCGGCGCACCTCATGTTGCCGCAAATTCCGCAGATGTGATTTTTGCAGGATTCTGGACAGATAAAGGTACCTGCGACAGCCAGATGGGAGAATTTTTGCAGACATTGGAAAACAAAAAAGTATTCCTTTTCGGTACCGCAGGCTTTGGCGGCAGCGAGGCGTACTTTACACAGATTTTGGAACGGGTACAGGCAAATGTGCCTGCATCCTGCGAAATCGTTGGTACATTCATGTGTCAGGGGAAAATGCCCGATGTGGTGCGGGAACGTTACGCTGCCATGGAGCCCTCTCCCAAACGGGATATGATGCTGGAAAATTTCCAGAAAGCGTTGGCGCACCCCAATGAGGATGATTTAACAGAATTGACAAAGCTGGTAAAGGATTTGGCATGATACATAAAAAAGGCTTGTTGTCTGTATATACAGTCAACAAGCCTTTTTGGCTTTCTATATGATTTGATTATTTGATATCCTGACGTTTCAAGTGCTGGAAGCCGATCAGGAAAGACAAAACTAGATAAGCGCCCACTACAAGGAAGCAAGGCAGAAATGTGGATAATTGATTGGATGCGTCATAAACAGAAGGCATGTGTGTAGAAATCTTGATAAAGTTAAGACTGATATGGATTTTAAAGAATCCAAGCACCGTTTCCAAAATTTGAGGGATATATGGTACGATAAAACCGAAAATTGCCCCTGTGATGACATTTTGTGTCAGAATGGCCATGGTAACGGCAAAACTGATATGTGCCATGACAAAAAGAATCCGTGCCACGAGGGAAAGGGCAAAATAAGTAGGGTATTCAAGGGTTCCCATACCGTATTTGCTCATGGCGAATACGCCCATAAAAATGGACAGTACCAGCATCACCAGTATGTATGCGCCGGAAATGGTAAAGACCATAGATAAATAGTAGTTCTTCTTTGAAATGCCGCGACCGACAATGTTCTTCATTGCACCGGAACGATAAACTTCTGCAATGATATTGGCTGCCAGCAGCATAAATGCGTAAAGAACCATGTCACCGCCGAGGAATGTCTGCATCATACTGGTCATTCCTGTATCAGACGTAAAGCCCAACAGGAAAATACGGATGGTGACAGCCAGAAAAATCAGCCCGATCCCAAGGCATCCCCAAAAGAAGCGATCTTTTTTTAATTGATAAATATGTCCGCGAATTAAATTTGTCATACAGCTTTCCCCCTTGAAAGTTTTTCTACAAAGAATTTTTCCATATCTTCATTGTTTGCGCCCAAACCGCACACACGCACTTTATTTTCCACCAGATACTGGTTCAGATCAGCCAGATTTACTTTTTCATGCAGACGCAGGCTGTGGCCAGAAAGGACTTCACAGCGTACATCAGGATAACGGGACGCGATCAATGTCTTTGCGTCCTGCATACTAGCAGGTTCCACGGAAATCTGGACACTGCTGCTGCATGCGTCTTCCAATGTTTCTTTGCTGAATTCGTCAATGAGACGTCCGCCGTCAATGATGGCATAGTCTGTTGCCAGTTTATACAGTTCGCTCAAAATGTGGCTGGCGATGAGAATGGTGATCCCATGCTCACGATTTAATTCCTCCAGCATTTTACGCATTTCGTATACGCCTTCCGGATCAAGACCGTTGATAGGCTCGTCCAGAATCAGAAAGTCAGGATTGCCTAACAGCGCAATGGCGATGCCCAGACGCTGCTTCATCCCAAGAGAAAATGTACGGGCTTTCTTTTTGCCTGCGTTTTGCAATCCCACCATTTTCAAAATTTTGTCATAATCAGGAGAAGGGATGCCAAAGAGCAGAGAAAAGTAACGCAGATTTTCGGTTGCTGTCATGTGTTCGTAAATACCCGGTTTTTCAATGAGTATCCCCATACGGTTTCGTGCGGAATCATCATTTGATTTTCCCAATAATGTGTAATTGCCTGCGCTTTGCTGTGTCAGACCGCAGATGATACGCATCAGCGTCGTTTTCCCGGCACCATTTTTCCCTACTAAACCGTAAATAGAACCCTTTGGCACATGAATGCTGATATCATTTAAGACTGTTTTTGTTCCATATACTTTCGACAGATTGTTTGTTTGTAAAATGTATTCCATGATATTCCCACCTTTGCTGTTTCTTGTTCGAGTAATGGCAGTTATTAACAGGACACTAGTATAATATAGTTTTTCTATTTTTCCTATTTATGAAGTCGTAATTTTTGTTTAAGATTCTTTAAAGGTGTATATTTTGAAGTGCGAAGCGGCGGGAAAAAGGGAAAAAGTCCGCGATTTTACGCAATAAAAAAGGTGTATGCAGAAAAATGGTTTGTATATTGAATGCATAATGCCATAAAAACGGCATACGGTGGTCATCCTGATGAAATGAAAACAGCTGGAATCCATGAACTTTATATGGATTCCAGCTGTTTTTGTTTTAAAGATATTGATAGAAAAATCCCTTTGTGGTGCTGTACCAGAATAAGGTACCGTGTCCACGTTTGGGAATCCGCAGCTGCAAGTCCCATTCGGGATACTGTTTGTAAAGCTGCACTTTATCCCCTGTAGCAAATGCTACAAAGGAAATGTAGTTTTCTTTTTCCATGGGGTGGTCTGTGGTGAGGAACCAGTCGTTTTCAATGATTTCCACATGGAATTTTTCACTTTCCTCAGCTTTTTTGGCTGTCATGGGTTCCAGACTGCGTCCGCAGCAGGTGATGGAAGCGTCCCCTGTGGTCAGTGTTAGATTGCCGCAGTGGGGACAGACAAAATATTTCGATTTTTTCATATTTCCCTCCAGAAATGATGTTGGCAGATTGCCTGCCAGCAGTTTTTCGATGGGCACCCCAAACAGTGCGGAAAGGGATGGCAGCATGGAAATGTCCGGACATCCCAGCCCTCGTTCCCACTTGGAAATAGTCTTGTCGCTGATTTGCAGCCTATGAGCTGCTTCTTTTTGTGTCATGCCTCTTTCCAAACGCAGCTGCCGCAGCAGTGCGCCGATTTTTTCCCGATCCATATTGGATGCACCTCCTGTCCTATATGATACCAGAAAGGCAGGAGAGGTCAACCGCCGCTGCGTAGAGTCATCTCTGACGAAACCATGCCTTCATGGTGTCTAACACTTGAATCAATTCTTCATCGGAAATGACATAAGGCACCATGGCGTAGAGATAAGTAAGAAAAGGTCTGCTGAAAACCCCTCGCTGACGGGCAAAAGCAGCATAGCCTTCCAAAACAGCAGAGTCATATACTTCTATGCACACACAGCCGCCTAAGATGCGGATTTCCCGGATGCGAGGGTCTGTGAAGCCTGCCATTTCCCGACGGGTGATTTCTTCAATGCGATGGATTTTCTCCATGGTGTGTTCTTCTTCAAAAAGGGTAATAGAAGCCAGTGCCACCCGACAAGCCAGAGCATTTCCCATGAATGTTGGCCCATGCATGAGGGCGTGGTCGGGATTATCGTCATAAAAAGCGGCGAAAACACGGTCATTGGCAACGGTGACAGCGTGTCCCAGATAGCCGCCTGTCAATGCTTTTCCAAGCACTAAAATGTCCGGCTCCACCACATCGGCAACAAAGCGGTGTCCTGTTCTGCCAAAGCCTGTGGCAACCTCGTCAAAAATGAGAAGCACACCATACTGGTCACAAAGTTGTCTGGCACGTTCCAGAAAGGAAATATCATACATCCGCATGCCGCCGGCTCCCTGCAGAAGAGGTTCCACAATCATGCAGTTCAGTTTCTGATGATATTTGGGAAAAGCCTGTTCCAGTGCGTCTATGGTGGTTGGGATGTGTACCACATGAGGGCTTTTGCCGTAGGCGTTCAGCACAAAGTGATAATCTGGGTCATCACCAATTTCCATGGTTTTGAAGGTGTCCCCGTGGTAGGCGTGTTCCAGCGCCAGCACCATGGTGCGTTCGGTATCGCCTTGATTGATGTAATATTGCAATGCCATTTTTAGAGCGACTTCCACGGCAACACTGCCGGAGTCCGAGAAAAAACAATGGTTCAGACTGCCGGGAAGCCAGTTTGCCAGTTTTTCCGAAAGTTCCTGCACGGGTTTGTGGGTTAAACCGCCCAGCATCACATGAGAAAAGTGGGGTACCTGTGACAGGATGGCTTCGTTCAGCTTCGGGTGACTGTAGCCATGAATGACGCTCCACCAGGAGGAAATGGAGTCAATGAGTTTTCCTTCTTTCGTATAAAGCCAGACGCCTTTGGCATCCAGAATCTCAATGGGTTCCTCCATGATTTTCATTTGTGTGTAGGGATACCAGAGCATGGGTTTTCCTTCCTTTCTGTATAAAGGGATACTAGGGTTTCTATGGAAATGGGCAGGTCTGCAGCACCTTCTGGGAGACAGGCAATGACGGGAACGCCTGTTATGATTTCGCACATGCGCTTGTTGTCCTCATGCAAGAGATTTCCGGTCTCATAGCGGTTCAGGATAATGCCCTGCAGGGGGATGTTCTGGCTTTTCAGATATGCCGCCGTCAAGCCAACATGGTTCAGTGTGCCCAGTCCAGCATCCGCTATCAGCAGACAGGGAAGATGCTGGGACATGACAAAGTCCGCCAGAGAAAAAGCGGCGGTTTCGTCATGGCGCAGAGGACAGAGGATGCCGCCGGAGCCTTCCGCAGTGACAAAATCGTAAGCCCTGCAAAGGGTGTTGTATGTTTCTTGTATCGTTTCCCACTCTACGGGATTTCCTTCGATTTTTGCCGCCAGATGAGGAGAAACGGCAGTTTCGTATACATAGGGGCATATCTCCTCAAGGGGCTGTGAAATGCTGGAAGTGGTTTTCACAAAGTCCGCATCCCCTGGCAAAAGGGAGCCGTCAGCCAGACGAATATTTCCGCTCATGGCTGCTTTGAAATAAGCGGCTTTTTTGCCGTTTTCCTGCAGTTTTTTCAATATTAGCCCGCTGACATAGGTTTTACCTACGTCAGTATCAGTGCCGATGATCATCAGTTGTTTCATCCAGTTTCACCTCATATCCAAGTTCTGTGAGCATCTGTAAATCTGTTTGTACCGTAATGCCTGCAGTGGTGAGCATATCCCCTGTGATGGCAGCATTTGCGCCGGAGAGGAAACAGCTTTTTCCACCGTCTGGCAAAAGCCCTCGTCCACCAGCCATCCGGATGGAAGCGGAAGGCAAAAGGAAGCGGTAAAGGGCAAGAATCCGCAGGACTTCTTCCTCGGACAAAGTGGGATATTCCCCAAAAGGTGTACCAGGAATAGGGTTCAGTACGTTGACGGGAACGCTGGTGATGGCCAAATCCCGCAGGGCAAGTGCCATATCTATGCGGTCTGCCATGGTTTCACCCAGACCCATGATGCCGCCGCTGCATACGGTGAGGCCTGCCCGTTGTGCCGCCTGTATGGCAGACACTTTGTCGGCAAAAGTATGGGTGGTGCAGATATTGGGAAAATGTCTTTCTGATGTTTCCAGATTGTTGTGGACACGGCTCACACCTGCCTCTTTCAGTCTGCGGAATTGTGGTTCTGTCAAAAGACCGAAGGAAACGCAGACGGAAAGGGTGGTTTCCTGCCGGATTTGCCGGATAGCATCGCACATGCTGTCAATTTCTTCGTCAGACAGGGCTTTTCCGGCGGTGACGATGGAGTACCGCAAAACCCCTTGTGCCGCCTGCTTTTTGGCATCTGCGAGAATTTCTTCTTTGGAAAGAAGGGGATAGGTGTCAGCGTCTGTGTGGTTATGGGCAGATTGGGCACAGAACTTGCAGTTTTCGCTGCATCTGCCGCTTTTGCCGTTGATGATGGTACACAGGTCAAAGGTATTTTTGCAGAAATGACGGCGCAGTTTGTCCGCCTGCCTGCAAAGGGGTTCTAAGGGCTGCTCGGAAAGCCAGAGAGCTTCTTCCCGGGTGACTTGGTGCCCGTTCATGACCTGTTGTGTCAATGTTTCCAATGTATCCATAAAATTCATCTCCTGTCGTATCTGAAAATGGGAATGAGCCGTTTTGCCAGTATCGCCGCAACGATGCAGAGGACAATATCCCCGGGCACCGCCAGCAAAAAGCAGTACAGGAACAGGGGCCACAGCCCGATGGGGTTATGCAGGTAAAAAGCGCTGATGGCAGCGTAATAAGCCATACCGCAGAGATATACCACCAAAAGCCCGGCGAAGTTTGCCACAAGGAGCTGTTTATAAGAGGTATTTTGTTCTGTCAGAAAGCCTGTCACATAAGCGCCCAGCCCAAAGCCAATGAGATAGCCGAATGTGGGCTTGAAGATGTAGGAAATGCCGCCGCCTTCGGCAAATATGGGCAGTCCCACAAGTCCCAGCAGTACATAAAGCCATACGGCGGCACTACCGGCTTTTTTCCCTAAAAGAAGTCCTGCCAGAGTGGTGAAAAGAAATTGCAGGGTGAAAGGCACCAGCGGCACCGGCACACGCAGGAATGCCCCAATGGCAATGAGCGCCGCAAAAAGGGCGCAGAGGATTTGCGTTTTTGTTTTTGTGAGAGTCAAAGAAACACCGCCTTTGCAAATTTTGTGTTTCAATATAGCACTGGGAAAATCTATTGTCAACAATATTAAACAATAATGGTTTACAATAGGAAAGAAAAAAACAGACCAAGGAATATGGTCTGTTGAAAAGATCATGTGTCTGCTTTCATGGTTCGATAGCCAATCCAGACAGTCCAGAGGTATGCCAGCGTCTTAGGAATCATCAGCATGCCCATGAGAGGAATGGTATCGGCAAATAACACCACAGGAATATAAAATCCAAAGCTGAGCAGTATGGTCAGCCACATGTTTTTAAAGGAAGTGTCATGGTGCTGACGGGCGCTTTTGTAAAACAGGATGATGATGAGAATCCCCATGATGGTGAAGGGGATGTTCCGGTAAATCCCCCAAGATAAGGGGGCAGCGGGGCTTGTCCATGCGTTCTGGGGACAAAGACAGAGAATGATGCGGAGGAATGCCAAAAGGTAAATGACTGCGGTCAGTGCTTTTTTCTCTGTGATGTGGTATCTCATCCGCCATACATGATACAGAATCACATAAAAAATTGTCATGGTGATGGATGTGATCAGTTTGCCTATGCCCAGAGAAAAGGCATGGTTTTCCAGACCCGTTGTCCAAAGGGCAAAGGCTCTGGGAATCAGATGGAATGCGTCACCAAAGCCCAGCAGAATTGCCATGATGCCAAAGAGGCGATATTGCTTTTGGGCCTGTTTTCTGCTTACCATGAGGATGCCCAATGTGATGACGCTGGTGAGATAGAATATATCGAATAAAGTTTCCATAATTGCCTGCATAAAAAACCTCCAGTTTATGAATATGAACATTGTTCAAGTTGGTTTGAAAAGAATCCCACTTCTGAAAAGTGGGGGTTTGTACTTCAATGTTTATGCCTTTTTCGGTGTGCAGCGGCGCAGAGCCAGGAACAGCAGCACCAGCGCAACGGTCATGAGGATATGGGAAATACCTGCAATGCCGGAAATGGCGGCGTTTGCGCCTGTGGAAAGGGGTGTCTGCAATGCCTGCAGAATACCGCGGACAAAGAACATGATTACCATAAAAGGCAGTGCAACGGCGTAGACCTTGCGGAACTGCTGGAAACGTGCCTGTTCAGACAAATCTGTATGAAGGGCAATGGCTGCCAGAATCAGAAACAGTAGTGTACCCATGACCAGCAGGTGCAGATGGGTAAATGCCAGTGTGGTTTTGCCTGTGAAAGCGGTGAACTTGGTGAATTCACGGTAAAATACGCCGCATGCCAGACCAGCAATGGCGTAGCGGAATGCGGAAGAAATGAGTTTTTGAAAATCCATATGGAAACCCTCCTTTGTGTTGTCAGTCAGTGTCAGGAAAAACTGCCGCAGAAACAGAATTCCGGCAAGCAGCAGGGATGCCCCCAGAAGATCGGTAGAGCACACGTCT
>ERZ506371.112-NODE-112-length-13381-cov-4.04668_pt1 | contig 13381 bp, 16 predicted proteins | sample MGYA00513058_ERZ506371 | MGnify/ENA metagenome assembly ERZ506371 | reverse complement strand
GTTTGTCCAGATCGAACATTTCCATATATTTGTTGGCTTCCAGCTGGGTAACGGTAGGTGTCTGCAGGTCCGCACCCTGTTTGATGAAGTTAAACATAGACAGGATTTCGTCGGAAGCGCAAACCCAGCCCAGACGATAGCCAGGTACCAGAATCTTGGAGAAGGTACCCAGGAATACAACCAGCCCTTTGGTATCCAGAGATTTCAGAGCGGGCATGTTTTCGTTTTCAAAACGCAGTTCGCCGTAAGGGTTATCTTCGATTACGGGGATTTCATATTTATTGATGATTTCCATGAATTTGTGACGGCGTTCCAGTGTCCATGTTCTGCCGGTGGGATTCTGGAAATCGGGGATGACATAGATCATCTTTACGTTAGGTGTGGTTGCCAGGATTTTTTCCAGTTCTTCCATGACCATACCGTCTTCGTCTGTGGGTACTTCCATAAAGGTAGGTTCACATGCTTTGAAAGCATTGATGGCACCCAGATAGGAAGGGCTTTCCATCAGGATGACGTCGCCTTTATCTACAAATACACGGGCGGAGAAATCCAGACCCTGCTGAGAACCGCTGGTCACCAGAATATGGTCCGCATCCGTTTCAATATTATTTTTGGCTTTCATTCGCTCAGCGATTTTTTCCCGCAGTGCAGGGAAGCCTTCTGTAGAAGAATACTGACAGGCTACTTTCCCCATTTCCTCCATGACAGCGTCGCACGCCTGACGGAGCTGGTCTACGGGAAACAGTTCTGCTGCGGGCAGACCGCCTGCGAAGGAAATAATATCGGGTCTGGCAATCAGTTTCAGCAGATCGCCGATATCGGAATTAGTCAATTGTTCCATTCTTTTCGCATAACGCACCATACTTGTTTCCTCCTTTGTGTCTTACATTCATAACAAACATTCTCTTTTGTATCAATCTGTGGAATAGATTTGATACTTATGAAACCACATCAGGTGCTTGTTTGTCAATGGGTGGCGGACATGGAGTGTATGGCTTTTTATACATGAAAAAAGGGTAATTTTTTGTGCGAAATTCACGCAAAACAAATTGTATGTATAAAAGAACATGTGATTTTGCATATAAAAATAGAATGTATTTTCATCAATACAGAAAAAAACAGTGGATTTGCTGATTTTTTTTCATGAGTATTTTTCTTTCCACTGTCCAGCGCGCCCGAAGGGACAGTGCAAAGACAGTTTTTTGGGGAAAATGCAGTTTAGAAATTCTGATATTTTCGTTTGGTATTGGAAAACTTCTGCCTGTTTTCGGTTTCTGTAAAATCTGCGTGAAGTCTGGGTTTTCCGGCTGTCGTGGAAGCGTACAATTTTGGTTTCTTTTGGAAGGGCTTTTTGCCGCAAAATGTCAAAAAGTTTAATAAATGAAATTTTTTGTTTATTTTCTCTTGCTTTTCATGACAAAAGATGTATAATGATTTAGGTTTCGTAAAAATAATCAGAAAGTTTAGTATTTCTACACAACGAGGTGTTATTTATGGATATCGGCCACAAGATCAAACAGCTCAGGATCCAGAAGGGTCTGACGCTGGAAGAACTGGCCAGCCGCAGTGAGCTGACAAAGGGATTTCTCTCCCAGATGGAGCGAAATCTGACCTCTCCTTCCATTGCCACCCTCAACGACATCGTAGAGGCTTTGGGCAGCAGTCTTTCGGAATTTTTCCGGGAGGACAAGGAGGAGCAGATCGTTTTCCACAAAAAGGACTTTTTTGTGGATGAGCGGGAAAATTATACGGTGCACTGGATCGTGCCCAACACACAGAAAAACGAAATGGAACCGATCATGGTGGAATTGCCTCAGGGCGGGGAATCCTTTGTGATGGACCCCCACAGCGGTGAGGAATTCGGCTATGTGGCGGAGGGCTGCGTGACGCTGGTCTGCGGCGAGGAGAGCCATGTGATCCACAAGGGGGAAACATTCTATCTCTCCGGCAAAAACCGCCATTATCTGAAAAATGAGAAAAAAACAACGGCAAAGGTCATCTGGGTTTCCACACCGCCGCTGTTCTGAAAAAGTGACAAGAAAAAGGAGTAGCCGCCGATGAAAAAGAAACTGATTCAGTTTAAAAATATCGTCAAGGAATTTGACGGCAAACTGGTACTGAAAGGTGTCAATCTGGACATCTACGAAAATGAGTTTGTGACACTGCTGGGCCCCAGCGGCTGCGGGAAAACCACACTGCTGCGTATTCTGGGTGGTTTCCTGACACCAAATGAAGGGACAGTGCTGTTTGACGGAGAGGACATCAGCAAAATCCCTCCTTATAAACGGGAGATCAACACCGTATTCCAGAAATACGCTCTGTTCCCCCACATGAACGTATACAACAACATCGCTTTTGGTCTGAAAATCAAAAAAGAACCAAAAGACATCATCGAACAGAAAGTAAAACGTATGCTGAAACTGGTGAATCTGGAAGATTTCGCTGATAAGAACGTGACAGAAATGTCCGGCGGTCAGCAGCAGCGTGTTGCCATCGCTAGAGCTTTGGTAAACGAACCCAGCGTACTGCTTCTGGACGAACCTCTGGGGGCGCTGGACTTGAAACTCCGTCAGGAAATGCAGCACGAACTGAAAAAAATTCAGCAGGAAGTGGGTATCACATTCATTTTCGTAACCCATGACCAGGAAGAAGCTCTGACAATGTCCGACAAGATCGTTGTTATGAAAGATGGGGAAATCCAGCAGATTGGCAGCCCCACAGATATTTACAACGAACCTGTCAATGAATTCGTTGCCAACTTCATCGGCGAAAGTAACATCATCGAAGGCGTTATGCTGGAAGATTACAAAGTTATGTTTGAAGGCAGAAAATTTGACTGCGTGGACGATGGCTTTGAGAAAAACGAAGTGGTTGACGTTGTCATCCGTCCTGAAGACCTGGATATCGTACCCAGAGAACAGGGCAAGCTCAAAGGTGTTGTCAAATCTGTACTGTTCAAAGGCGTACACTATGAAACCATGGTGGAAACAAAAGTGGGTACAGAAATCACCGTAAAAATGCAGGTATCCAATGACCAGCCTGTATTCAACGAAGCAGCAAACGAAAAAATGTCTGCCAACGACTTCTATCTGGATGTGGACGACGTAGAAGAACTGGATGAAGCAACCATCATCGCCCGTGCCGATGCTCAGGCGTGGAACCCCGATGAGGACGAGCTTATCTCCATCAAAGAAGTGAAATATACCATTGAGAAGAAAAACGGCACTTACCCTGTAACCTTCTCCACAGCGGCAGGCACATCCGTAACGGTGAACATGATTGTGAAGGATGAAAACCGTGTTACCAGTGAAGAAAACGAAGAATATATCTTCGCTGTGAACTTCTTCAAAAAGGTAGACGAAATTCAGGAATCCATCGCTTTGGATACAGACCTGAAAACATGGGCAAACGCTTCCGCATACTCTCTGGAAGACGATATGCCTGTTGAAATCACCGATGTCAAATATGACTTCGATCCCGAAAACATCACCCCCGGCGTTTACGATGTAACTTTCGCCACCAAGGGGTATGAATATAAGGTAGATACCACGGACAAACATGAAGTAGGGGAAGAAGTTGGCCTCATCTTTGAACCCGAAGATATTCATATCATGTCCAGAGAGCAGTAAGGAAAGGAGGCGGAAAAATGCGACAGTTTCGCAGTATGGTATATCCTTACGTGGTCTGGATTGCCATTATGATCGTTGTGCCCATGCTGATGATTTTGCTGTATGCGTTCACCAAAGAGGGCAACGATGTGACCACCTTCCGTTTCACACTGGAAAACTTCGGCAGATTCTTCAGTGACGCCGTATTCCTGGATGTATTGAAGCGCTCCCTGATTATTGCAATATTCACCACCATCATCTGCGTCCTTCTGGGCTATCCCATTGCTTATGCCATTGCCACAGGCCCGGAAAAAAGCAAGATGTTCTGGATTCTGATGATCACACTGCCCACATGGATCAATATGCTGGTGCGTACTTACGCATGGGTGGGCATTTTGCAGGACGATGGTCTTTTGAACAGCTTTTTGGGACTGTTCGGCATCGGGCCTTTCAAAATGATGTATACCACATTCGCCGTGGTACTGGGTATGGTTTATAACTTCATTCCTTTTATGATTTTGCAGATCCATACCTCTCTGGCGAAAATGGACAAGAGCCTGCTGGAAGCAGCCAGCGACCTGGGCGCAAACCGCATGCAGTGCTTCCTGCGTGTGACACTGCCTTTGAGCCTGCCCGGCGTTCTCAGCGGCATCACACTGGTATTCCTGCCTGCAGTATCCAGCTTCTTCATTCCCAAACTGCTGGGCGGCGGACAGTATGTCCTCATCGGTAATGTCATCGAAACCCAGTTCCTCACCAGCGGCGACTGGAACTTCGGCAGTGCCATCTCTCTGATCATGGCAGTCATCATTATGATTTCCATGTATCTGACCAGAAAAGTAGACACAGACCCGGCGGCAAACGGAAGGGGGGAATAAGCCGTGGAAGAAAAAAGACACAGAATCGGCGCCAAAATCATTTTGGGCATCACGGCGTTATTCTTCTATCTGCCCATACTGTATATCATCGTCTTTTCCTTTAACGACTCCCGCTCCCTGACAAAGTTCAGCGGTTTTTCACTGCGGTGGTATGAAAAGATGTTTTCTGACAGCGCCATGATGCAGTCGGTGGTTTATACCATCGTCATTGCCATTCTGGCAACCATCATTTCCACAGTGGCAGGCACACTGGCTGCCATCGGTCTTTCCCGTTCCCGGAAAGCCCTCCGCAACGTGGTGGAACAGGTGAATAACCTGCCCATCATGAACCCGGAAATCGTAACAGCCATCGGCCTTCTGATGTTCTTCAGCGCATTGGGCATCAATAAAGGCTTTACCACACTGCTGCTGGCGCACATTATGTTCTGTACGCCTTATGTTATCCTGTCCGTATCCCCCAAACTGCGGTCTCTGGACCCCAACCTGGCGGACGCGGCACTGGATCTGGGTGCCACACCTTTGCAGGCATTGACAAAGGTCATTGTGCCCCAGATCATGCCCGGTATCGTTTCCGGCGCACTGATTGCTTTCACCATGAGCTTTGACGATTTCATCATTTCTTATTTCGTCACCGGCAATGGTGTGAACAATATTTCTATTTTGGTGTATACCATGAGCAAACGTGTCAACCCTTCCATCAACGCATTGTCCACATTGGTCATTGCCATCATCACGGTTGTGTTGATCGTTGTCAACGTAGTACCCATCATCAAAGAGAAAAGGAGAAAAAAGGTATGAAAAAATTAATTGCTATGGCTCTTGCAAGCGTAATGCTGCTGGCAGGCTGCGGCGGCGGCAGCAGCGACGGTGCATCTGCGGAAGACGCAGTTGCAAAATATGGTTCCGACACCCTGAAGCTCTACAACTGGGGCGAATACATGGGCGAAGACCTGATTTCCAATTTTGAAAAAGAATTTGGCGTAAAGGTTATCGTGGAATACTTCGACTCCAACGAAACCATGTATACCAAACTGCAGGCAGGGGATTCCTATGACGTGCTGGTTCCTTCCGATTACATGATCGAAAGACTGATCAAAGAAGGCATGCTCCAGGAACTGGATCTGTCCCTGATCCCCAATATCTCTAACCTGGCAGAAGGCGTAAAAAATCTGCCTTATGACCCCGACAACACATACTCCGTACCTTACTTCTGGGGCAGTGTAGGTATCGTTTACAACCACAATAACGTAGACCCTGCTGTTGTGGAAGAACAGGGCTACAACATCCTGCACAACACAGATTACAAAGGTAAAATCTATGTGTATGACTCCGAACGTGACTCCTTCATGATGGCCTTCAAAGCACTGGGCTACTCCATGAACACAGACAATCAGGATGAAATCCAGGAAGCTTATCAGTGGCTGCTGGATATGAACAACACCATGGAACCCGTTTATGTAACTGACGAAGTTATCGACGGCATGATCAACGGCACAAAAGACATCGCAGTTGTTTACAGCGGTGACGCAACAACCATTCTGGAAGAAAACCCCGACATGAGCTTCTGGATGCCTACAGAAGGTACAAACCTGTGGAGCGACGCCATGGTTATCCCTGCAAACGCAGAAAACCCCAAACTGGCACACGAATTCATCAACTATGTGCTGACATATGAAGCATCTCTGGGCAACAGCGAATACGTTGGCTACGCTTCTTCCAACCAGGAAGTTCTGGATGAACTGAGCGGCGAAGGCGGCCTGTTCGCAGATAACGAAGCATACCTGCCTCGTTCCGGCTATGAAAAAGACGAAGTTTTCGTAGACAACCAGGTGCTGAAAAAAGAACTGGCTGAACTGTGGATCAAAGTAAAAGCAACAAAGTAATGACGAAAAGATAAGGAGGGAAACGGATGTTACAGAATGCTTTGGACATCCTGCGTAAAGAAGGAAAAGAGATTCTGGTCTGCCTTTCTGGCAGCGACGAAGCCCAGAAAGCGTGGCTGGCAGCCGGCGGAGAAGCGGGGCATATGCTCTCTGCCCGTCAGATCGAAAGCTGGCTCATGACCGGCGGCGCACAGCTGCCAAAGGAAATCGCTTTTTCCGGTACGCTGGAGGAATTTGTTTCCCTCTTTCCCAAGACAAACGCCGAGGACAGTAAGCGGAAAGTGAATGGCTTCCTCTCCGGGGCGGTTGTGGAATACAAAGACGGAAACTGGGAATATTTCACCTGTAATGTGGTGGTCATGGGCTGCTGCATGGGGGAATATCTCAGCATCGTCAATAAAAAAGAAATTAGTTTCTGAACGAAAAAGGAAATGCCTTTCGGCATTTCCTTTTTTTTGTTCTATCCTCTTTTTTGTCTGCATAAACTATTTGCAGACCGAAAGGAGGTTACGCCCATGGGGAAGAAAGAAAAGGACAAACGGCTCCTGCGCCGGAATCTGCTGGGCGTTTGTGTGTTTTTGCTGGCGCTGCCTGTGCTCTGGCCCATGGGCGGCGCGGCTTTTGCCATGCGGGAGATTTTGCCGGGACAAGTATCGGCGGCGGAGCCCACAGGAGAGGAAGGTGCAGACACCACAGGAGAAACGGAAACAGTGGAGGAAGAACCCGCAAAAGAAACGGGGCTTTTTGGCATCGATGACCTGAAATTCAAAGAGGAAGAACAGGTGGCGGCTGCCTATCTGCCCCGGGAGGAAGTGGAGCGGATGCAGGATTTTTCCTATCTCCAGAAAACTTATTACACCACCGATTCCCGTACTATGCTGCTGCCTACGGACATCAACGTCAATGACGCGCTGGCGAAGGACTTCACCATAGATACAGACGTGGATGGTCCAAAGGTGCTCATTTTCCATACCCATATTTCCGAAGCCTTTGCAGACAGCGATATGAGCAAGGGCAAGGAAGAAGGTATCTGGGGGGCAGGGGAATATCTGAAAGAGCTGCTGGAAGAAAAGTACGGTATTGAAGTTCTTCACCATGACGGGGTGTACGACCAGGTCAATGGCAAAGGACAGGTCACAGGAGCTTATGAACGTATGGAGCCGGATATCCGAAAGATTCTGGAGGAAAATCCATCCATTCAGGTCTGCATCGACATGCACCGGGACGGCGTTCCAGAGGGTACCCATCTGGTGACGGAAGTCAATGGCAAACCCACAGCGAAAATCATGTTTTTCAATGGTCTGTGCCGTTTGAATCAGAACGGGCAGGCAGTGCCTACGCCGGGGCTGGATAACCCTTATGTTTCCGATAATCTGGCATTTAGTTTGCAGATGCAGACACAGTCAGCAGCGAGATTTCCCGACTTCAATCGGAAAATCTATCTCAATGCTTATCGCTTCAGCCTGCATATGCTGCCACGGTCTACCCTCATTGAAGTGGGTGCCCAGACCAATACCAAAGAAGAAGTACATAACGCCATGGAACCTCTGGCGGAAATTCTGGCGGCGGTATTGCTGGGTGCGGAATAAAGAAAAAGGCACGACATTTCCAGAAAGGAAATGCCGTGCCTTTTGTTATGAGGATATCCTCGAAAGTGGTTATTTTGTTACATCTTTGGGAATGGTGAAGGATACAGTACCCATGTAACCGGGTGCTACTTCGTATTCACCGAATACGATGACCAGTTCACCAGCTTCGTTCAGATAGAAGTTTTCATCCCCTGTCAGACCTGTGAAGCCGCCGGGCTCGCCTTCTGTGAAGTAAACTTTGCCTTCATCTTCTGCCATCTGTGCTGCCATCTGGTCTTTGATGTTCTGGCTCACAGCTTCCAGTTTTTCAGGGCTGTTCAGATAGTCTTTCAAAGATACGGTTTGACCTGTAGCTTTGTCTACAGTAAAGATTTTGACGAATTCAGCGCCGCTTGCCATGGTTTCCACAGTGTTGATGCGGATGCTCACATATTTGTCGTTGTCGGAAACCACTTCATAACTGGATTCCAGTGCGTAGTGACCTTCTTCCTGACCCAGCTGGGCAACGACTTCTTTTTCATAACGGGCAATGAGTTCTTTTGCATAAGCGTCCATTTCCGCGTTGGCTGCTACGTTGCCGTCGATCTGAGGCACGCTGATATCAGCCATCATGCCGTTGTCTGTACTTTCGTTGTAGTTGCGGATGGTCACCACTCTTGCAATGCTGCCGATAACGGGGATGCCGTCCATAGCCTGTGCCACAACGGGGCTGGCGTTTACGGCAATGCCAAATGTGAGTACAAGTGCTGCGGCGGTCACGCCGGTACGTTTCATGTTTTTCATACGATCGCTCCTCTTCTTTTCTAATCTCGCTCTAGTAATGCCTGCTTCTATTCTATCTCTTGCTTCTTGGGGTACGGGAATCTGGTCATACTCTTCTTTCCACATTTCCATGGGCTCCCTTCTATGATCGTCCTGTGTTTTCATAACCCCCGACGCTCCTTTCTAAATTCTGTTCTGTTCCGCTTCGGGCCGCAGTTTTCGCAGTGCCCGGTACAGCCGTGCCTTGACGGTGTTCAGGTTCTCCCCTGTGATCTGGGCGATGTCCTCCAGTTTACAGTCCTCAAAAAATCGTAGTATGATGACGCTTTTCTCTCTGTCATTGAGGTGTTCCAGCATTTCCTCCAGTTCCCATTTGCTGTGGAGCTGGGCAAGCTCATTGGTGTAATCCCCCACGGCTGCTGTCAGCGGTTCTGTCACCTCCTCTACCGTATCTTCCCGCTTGTGTTTCCGCAGAAATTCCAAAGCGGTGTTGATGACGATGCGATACAGCCAGGTGCCGAGGTAAGCGTCGTTCTGGACGCTGCGGCAGTCCCGCATGGCTTTGTATGCGCTTTCCTGCACGATGTCCAGGGCGTCCTGTTCGTTGTGGACGTAGCTGTAAGCCAATCGGTAGTACCTGCTGTACTGACTGAGGAGAAGGTCTTCTGTCTGTTTTTCCCGTTTGGTTTTCATAGGATCTCCTCCGAAAAAGATGAAGTATTTTGTGTTTCTGATTGTTAGATGCACGAGACGCGTAAAAAGTTGCGAAAGTTTTTTGAAAAAATTTTTCTTTTTTTTTCAGTGTAGCCAAAAATGAGGAAAAAGGGAAGCTTTACAGGGGGGGAAGCTGGGTGTAAAATAGTACGAAAGCAAAAGAGAAAGGATTGGGAACCATGAAAAAATGGCAGCAGAACATCGTCCTGTTCGATCTGGACGGCACATTGACAGATTCCGCGGAGGGCATCATCCGCTCCGTACAGCATATGCAGGAAAAAACAGGCAGAGAAGTTTGGGAAGCGGATAAACTGGGCTTTATCGTAGGGCCTCCCCTCAGGGATAGCTTCCGTGAGGCTTTCGGCATGAAAACAGAGGAAGAAATCGACAATGCCGTAGCCGTGTTCCGTGAGAGATATTTCTCCGTAGGGCTTTTTGAAAACGCCGTTTATCCGGGTGTAAAGGAAATGCTGGAAGAATTGAAAAAAATGGGCAAACGCCTTGCCGTTGCTACATCTAAGCATGAAAGCACTGCTGTGCGTATCCTGACACATTTCGGTCTGGCAGATTATTTCGAAGTCATCGGCGGTGACGACCCCGCATCCCAGCGGGATAATAAGACCAAAGTGGTGGCTTATGTGCTGGAACGGATGAATGCAGAAAAAAGCGACGTTGCCATGGTCGGCGACCGGAAATATGACATCGAAGGGGCACACGCTTTGGGCGTGGAAGCCATTGGCGTGCTTTATGGCTATGGCAGCCGGGAAGAATTTGCCGCCTGCGGCGCAGACGCTGTGGTGGAAACACCTGCGGAACTGGTGGAATTGTTTCGGTAAAGAAGAAGGGATTTTCCCTTCTTTTTTTATGTCTGTAAAAAGGACAAATGTGCTTGTCAAAGATACATCCGCCGTGCTATGCTGAAAATAAGAGATCGGGGGAAAAGGGCATAGATGAAAGGCATGGTTAAGGGGGAATCTCATGAAAAAGCAGACATGGATCGAAATTCTTGTCATTGCGGCACTGGCGGCAGGCTGGTTTTATATGGAGAAAACGGAGAGCCTGACGGTATTTGTCAAAGAGGACATGACAAAGGAAGAAATTCTGGCGGAAATGCCGGAAACCGCTGTCACTGAGCAGGATGAGGCGCTGGAGGACTATGTGATGGGGCTGCCGGAAGTGCAGGAACTCCTGTCGCAGCCTGATGGGGGGAGTATTCCCAATGAAAAAGAGGAAGATATTTTTTCGGATTTTCTGGCAGAAGGCGATTTGTTAACGGGATTTGGCGTAGTGGATCATGAGGTATATCTGAACATCGAACAGGGAGAGGAAAAGCGAATTTCCTATACTTTTGACGGCGATGGAACCCAGCCTATGAGAAAGATTATCTGGGTGTATGAACAGCGTTGGGATGGATGGTGCAATACAGCCGCTTATGAAGCATGGGGGGATTCCTATGTGAAGCGGACAGGGAAACATGCCTGGTTTTCCTGGGTAGGCGGTCTGTTCCACTGAAAGGGGGATGCAGTATGAAGAAGATCGGTATTTGTCTGATGGTGGTGCTGACTTTTGTTTTGGTGGGAAATACGATCTATGATTTTCGCATGAACAGCCGTTACAGCGTGGTGCAGTTTCAGCCCTCTGACATGACGGCGGCGGAAATCAAAGAGGAATTTCCGGCAATCGCTTTTTCTGAGAAAGACCACGCCCTTCATGCAGATGTGATGGCACTGCAGGAGGTGCAGGCGGCTTTGGCGGCAGAGAAAGAAACCATATTCACCAAGGAAGAAGGGGCAGCCCTTTTGGAGGAATATCTCATGGAAGACAGGGAATTGGAGGAATTTTCTGTTTCCGATGGGGTCTATGTGCGTTTTCGGGACGCAGACCACAGCAAAACAGCCTATACCTTTGATGAGGGATATCTGTCAAAAGAGATTTCTGTTTATGAAAAACATCCCGGACGGAATTGGGACTGTGTTGCCATTTATAAAAATCTGAACGGAAATTACGATAAGGTTGACGGCATTCCTCAGTGGTTTTCCTGGCGGAAACTGCAAGTTGAAGCATAGGAGGGATTTTTATGACGAAAAAAACAAGCCGGAAACTGGGGCTTTTGCTCTTGGTGCTGGCAGTGTGTTTTGTGGTGTACGCTCTGGGGCACCCCACTGGCAGTTTTCCGTGGAGCAACAGTGTCACATACGGCATTTATCTAGTGTATATCTTATTGACGGCGGTACTCTTTTGGGCACCATTTGGGAAAAAACAGAGGTGATCATATGAAAGTAGAACAATTTGTCATGGCATACGGCGTGGAACAGGATCGCCTGCGTGCTTTTTTGCCGGAGGGATTTGTTTCTCTGCGTCCGGTGCTGCGCATCAACGGAGAAATTCGGACGGATGAAACAGAAACATGTTATCTGGAACTGAATACGCCGGTGGAAGCCCGCGGCAAACGGGGCTGGCTCAATGTTGCCCACTGGGACAGCGAAAGCACAGACCTGACTTGCAAAAAAGAGGGAAAGGCAGTGACATTTCAAACGCCTTTTCTCCAGATCACTTATACAGGTACGGGAGCCGTAGGGGGATGCCCGGCGGAAAAAGACAATGACGGCTGTTTCTTTTTGGATAAAGCCTTCCGCCCGGCAGAGAGTATTGACCAGAAAAAGGAATTTTGCGACTGCGCCTTTTCCTGGCATTTCACGGAAACAGATGCCAAAGGCGAGAGCGTGAACGGCAAAACACTGCCAGCCATTCCCACAGAGGCAAAAATCACGTATCCCAAACAGCCTTTTACAGCGGAAACGGCAGCAGCCATTCCCTGTGAACAGATTCTGGGCGCCTATGTGGTGCGGTTTGAGCGGGAAACATGAAAAAAGCCCTTCGCATTTTTGGATGTGAGGGGCTTTTGATTTTTACGGGAACCATTGCCAAGGACTGCAAAACATGGTATGCTCCTTATAAAGTTAGTTGTCGCTAATCAAAAGGAGGCTGCCTATGAAACTCATCACGAAAATCATACCCATTCTGTTGCTTCTTTCTTTTTCTGCGGCAGGCTGCGGCGAGAAAGAACAGGTGAAAGAAACCCAGAAAAAGGTATCCTATGAAGAATTGACACAAGATCCCCAGCTTTTCGATGCTCTGGAAGAGATGGATGAGGAAAGCAGACAAAAGCTGGAAAACAGCGAGGAAATCGTGGTAACGCAGGGTGTTTTGACCAAAGAGGAAACAGAGCCGTAAACTGTTTTATGATAAACAAAGAAAGCTGGAATCCTAGGGGTTCCAGCTTTCTTATTTTTATGAAGTAATGGGCAGACAAAGGTCACAGTGGTGTCTGTCCACTTCTTTTTTGATATAGCGTTCCATGATTGGTCTGCCAAAGTCTATGGCATAGCCTTGTGCCGCAGCGGCATCGAAACAGCCTGCCCATGCCTGGGCGAGGGCTTCTGTGGTGTGGGGCAGGGTGAAAATAAGATATTTTCCACTAGGAAGTCTTTGGTCAGGCAGATTCAGCAGACCTTGGGTGCACACATCGTAGCGGCACAGATGGGGCGGCGTTGTCTGGGGATTGTCCCAAGGCACTGCCCATATGGTGGTATCTTCCTGCCAGAGCCCTTTTTCGGTGATGCGGTTTTTCATTTCTGCCATGAGAGCGGCGTTTTCTCTGCCGTAAGCTCCTGTGCGGCGTAAATACTGGACAGGCAGAGTGTCCCAGTATTCTGTTTTCGTTTCCAGCCAAAATGCCATGGCGTTCCCTCCTTTTTGTTAGGGAGAGCATAACTCCAGTTAAAATGATTTGCAAGGATTTTTTACGCAAAAACAGCGTGGAATTAGGGGCAACTTCATAAGAAAACAAAGAAAGCTAAAATCCTTACCATGACAAAGGATTTTAGCTTTCTTATTTTATTAAAATTTTATTTGTTATGTTTTCTTATGAAGACAGCCGTCGCAAT
>ERZ506371.83-NODE-83-length-14834-cov-4.14494_pt1 | contig 14834 bp, 15 predicted proteins | sample MGYA00513058_ERZ506371 | MGnify/ENA metagenome assembly ERZ506371 | reverse complement strand
CGATCTATAAAGAAGCTGCTGCAAAGTGAAAATCATTTTGCAGCAGCTTCTTCGCTTAAATTTTTTTGTTTTAATAAAGCTGGGATACTCGCGACCTTCGTTGTGAGAAATTCCCTCTATCTCAGACGATATTTCTCTTTTCTCCTCTCAAGAAAGCTTCTATATTCAGATAGACCTCCCTCACCAGCCGCTGTCTCGCCTCTGTGCTTGCCCATGCAATATGAGGCGTGACAACCAGTTTTCCACTGTCTTTGATTTTCATCAGTGGATTTTCTTCTCTCATCGGTTCTGCTGAGATAACATCAAGCCCTGCTGCTGCAATCTCTCCATTCTCCAGCGCCTCCACCAGATCTTCCTCATTTACGATGGGTCCACGCCCTACATTGATCAGCACAGCGCTTTTTTTCATCTTCTGAAATGCATCTTTGTTCATCAGATTTTCAGTCGCATTATTCAGCGGCGCATGAATCGACAGCAGATCGGATTCCCGACAGATCGTGTCAAAATCTACTCTTTCATACTGATCATTCTGATTTTTCCCTGAAGTAGAATAGTAGATTACTCTGCATCCAAACACTCTGGCAATCTGGGCTACTTTTTTCCCAATATTTCCAAGCCCGATAATCCCCCATGTCTTGCCGTCCAGTTCCTGATATGTCATGTCCAGATTTGTAAAAATATCGCTTTTGATATATTGACCGCTTTTTACATAAGAGTCAAAATAATTCATCTTATGAACCAGGTACAGCGCCAGGGCAAACGTGTGCTGTGCCACAGACATCGTGGAATATCCGCCCACGTTTGATACGGCGATTCCTCTTTTATCCGTATATGCTTTATCTATAATATTTGTTCCCGTTGCCGTCACTGCAATCATCTTCAGATGATCCGCTTTTTTCAGCGTCTGCTCATTCATCGGCACTTTATTTACCACTATAATGTCGGCATCCTTTACACGGTCCGCTGTGTTCTCCTCGTCTGACTGACCGTACTGCGTCACATTTCCCAGTTTTTCAAAGACGGACAGATCTACATCCGCCCCCAATGTATTCGCCTCTAAAATCACAATATTCATTTCGCTTTCCTCCTTATTGAAAAATTATTTTGACATACTCTCACAACTAAAGCATGTGGCCTTTCTCGCAGTTTATTTGTAAAAAAAGCCTGCGGCGGCAGATCATCACTGTCGCTGCAAGCTTTTCTTTTTTTTTTGACAGATCCTGAAAAATTACAGTCTCTTTAATAATTCTTCTCTTTCTTTTTCATAGCCTGGTTTTCCAAGAAGAGCAAACATATTTTTCTTGTAGCTCTCTACGCCTGGCTGGTTGAATGGGTTCACGCCCAGCAGATATCCGCTGACACCACATGCGAACTCGAAGAAATAGAATAATTCTCCCAGAGAATATTCGTCCTGTCTTGGAATCTGAACCATCAGGTTTGGAACGTTTCCATCTGTGTGAGCTAAGATTGTTCCATTCATTGCGCTCTTATTTACGAAATCCATATTTTTTCCGGCAAGATAATTTAATCCATCCAGATCAACCGGCTCTTCTCCGATCACGATTTCGCACTGGGATTCTTCCACATTCAGAACAGTCTCATACATGATACGGCTTCCGTCCTGGATGAACTGTCCCATGGAATGAAGGTCTGTTGTCAGATCAACAGATGCCGGGAAGATACCTTTCTGGTCTTTTCCTTCGCTCTCGCCGTATAACTGTTTCCACCATTCGGATACATAGTGCAGACTTGGCTCATAGTTTGCCAGGATTTCTACAGATTTTCCTTTCTGGTGAAGAATATTGCGGACTACTGCATATTTTACTGCGTCATTTTCTTCATATGGAGCTTCCAGAGCAAGCTTTCTTCCAGCTGCTGCACCCTCCATCAATTTGTCAATATCAGCGCCGCTGACTGCGATTGGCAGTAATCCTACTGCTGTCAGCACGGAGAAACGTCCTCCTACATCATCCGGAACAACGAAGCTTTCATATCCTTCCTCTGTTGCAAGGTTTTTGAGAGCTCCTCTTTCTTTATCTGTTGTAGCATAGATTCTCTTCGCTGCTTCTTCTTTTCCATATTTTTTCTCCAGCATTTCCTTAAATACACGGAATGCGATTGCCGGCTCTGTTGTTGTACCGGATTTTGAAATAATATTTACAGAAAAGTCACGATCTCCGATTACATCAATCAGGTGTTTCAGATATGTGCCGCTGATGCTGTTTCCGGCATAATAAATTTCCGGTGTCTTGCGGACTTCTTTTGAAACCATATTGTAGAAGCTGTGACGTAAAAATTCAATCGCTGCTCTTGCACCCAGATAAGATCCGCCAATGCCGATTACCACCAGCACTTCACTGTCTTCCTGAATCTTCTTTGCAGCTTTTTTAATGCGTGCAAATTCTTCTTTGTCATAATCAACCGGCAGGTCAATCCATCCTAAGAAATCGTTTCCGGCACCACTTTTGGATACCAGAGTTTCTTTTGCTGCCTCTGCCAGCTTCTGCATATTTTTGATTTCACCTTCGCTTACAAATCCTGAAGCTTTTGAATAATCAAATCTTACTCTGCTCATAATCTCTTTCGCGCTCCTTATAGGTGTAATTTGTATACGGATCTTATATCCATTTTACAAGTTTTTATGGCAGGTCTCTTGCTTAGACTTCCCATATTATCACCTATCATTTTATCAAATGTCGCATACTTTATCAAGCCAAAAATTCTTTCAGTACTTCTCTTATGATGCGCTCCTGTTCCTGAGGATCCATCTGTTTTAAAATCTCTGCATTTTCGTCGCTCATCTTTTCAGACTCTGCCGCTGCTTCTTTTAATCCATTTTTTATATTTTCCTTCAGCATCTGTTTCTCTTTGCCTGATTCTTTTACTCTTCCAGAACCTTTTTTATGTCTCGTTTCTTTCTCGTCTAAAATGGATATTTCTTCAAATTCTCTTCCAACTCCCGTGTTTTCAAGGAAGTCTTCCAGTCTTGTCTGAAGATTTCTGTTTTTATACCGAAAATCCATCACGCTCCCGATCACAAGAATTGCGGCGCAGGAAATGAGTCCCCCTCTGATATATAAACTTCTGACTGCTCCCATCTCCGGAACGAGAACGTATCCTGTTCCCGCCAGCGCTGCACACAGCACAAATGCATAGGCGCTGACTCTCTGCCACTGATGCAGATTCATGTTCCAATAGCGATACTCCAGCAGCTGCCTTTTGATAAATGCAGATACGTTGGAAACCTCATCATTTACTCTTTGACAGTTTGCAAATCTCTGCCTGAGCTGTTTCATAAATCTTCCATGAGGCGCGCTTGTATTTTTCGTGTCTGCCAGAAGTTTCGCATAAATACGATTCAGTATCAGCTGGCTGATTATCCCTATCACACATACGGCTGCCATCGTATAAAACAACACCTTTTGTTCTGCCATTGTCTGTAACATCATTAAAAATCCCCCTTTTATTTTCTGACTGATTTCAGCGGACCGGTCCGTCTTCTGAAATTTTGTACCGCCATTATAGCCCATGATTTTCACTTTGCAAAGGAAAATCGTTCGACCAAAAAAGCCCAAAAATGTCTGATTTTCGGGCTTTTAGGGAATTTTATATTCACGTTGAATCAGCTTTTATTTCTTCTGATCTTCAGAAAAACGCTTCATAAGTCCTTGTACAAGGCGCAGACTGTCCGCTGCTGCTTTTGCTTCAAATACAGGATAATCCATCTTTGCGCTGTCATCTGCTTTGTCGGAAATCGCACGGATGATCACGAAAGGAACTCTGTTCAGCCATGCGGTGTGACCGATGGAAGCGCCTTCCATCTCTGTACAAAATCCTTCAAAAGTATTCTTAATCTGTGCTTTGATTGTTTTGTCGAAAATAAATTGATCGCCGCTTACAATTCTGCCGCGGAAAACCTTGATTTCCGGGTTGACCTGCTCGCTGACTTCTTTCGCAAGCTCTGAAATCTTTTCATCTGCCGGGAAAGAGTGCACTCCCATCTGAGGCACTTCGCCTTTTTTGTATCCAAAAAGAGTGGCGTCCACATCATGATGCAGCACATCCGTTGCAATCACAATATCCTCGATATTGATCTCATTTTTTAAAGACCCTGCAACTCCTGTATTGATAATCAGATTCACCCCAAAATCATCAATCAGAATCTGAGTGCAGACTGCCGCATTGACCTTTCCCACTCCGCTGCGCACCACCACAACATTCTGACCGCACAGTGTTCCTTCAAAGAATTTCATCCCGGCTTTTTCCTCTGTACGGCAGACCTGCATTTCTTTTTTCAGACCTTCTACCTCTATTTCCATTGCTCCGATAATTCCTGTTTTTCTCATAGAATCCTCCTGTATCTTCTGTTTCTTCCATGTTCCTTTGAGATTATAACAGGTTTTTCTTTTCTGTACACAACAATTTTATTTTGTCTCTTTGCTTTTTTCCTGTGCAGGTCATCTGAAAGATCTGTTTCTCTTGGAAACCTGTTTTCTTTTCCACTTGCAAGAAATGCAGAAACTATATATAATCGGTGTGCAGGATAAATAAAAATTCAGCTATTTTCATTTACGAAAGGAGATTTTAAAATGTTCAGTTATAAACCATCCGGCGTCTGCGCCAGAGAAATCCAGTTTGAATTAAACGGAGATACCATCGAGAAAGTACAATTTATCGGAGGATGTCCTGGAAATACTCTCGGATTATCTCTTCTGCTTCAGGGTATGAGCGTTCAGAAAGCGATCGATCTCTTAAGCGATGTAAAATGCGGAAGCAAAGATACTTCCTGTCCGGCACAGTTAGCGCGCGCGCTGAAACAGGCAACTTCAAAATAAAAAAGAAAAGGATGACAGGGAAGACAGATTTTATTCTGTTCCCCGTCATCCTCTTTTTTTATACTAATTTTTTTATACTAATTTTTTTAAACGCTGATTTTTTTATTTTCATCGTTTTTTCTCATATGCTCCATCCTTATACAGGATTGCCGCATCCGTCAGAAACTGTGCGCATCCCGGCACTTCACTGTCATAATACTGCGTAAAGCGCTCATCCATCGTATAAAGCGATACGATACCGATATATTTTTTCGGATCATATTTCTCATTCCGAAAACACCATTTTCTGTGGAGTTCCACAATGTTTTTTCCTTCCTCGCTATCCGGTTTTTTCCCAAATAAAACAGCATCCCTCAGCATTCCCAGAATCTTCCTGCCCATATTTTCCCACTGCTCATACTGCTCCATTGACATTTTCATCGCCGCAGCATTTGCCTCATCTACAGTTTTGTCTCCATACTTTTTTCGGATTTCTTCGCCATATTTCTTTTCATTTTGCTGGATCATTTCCTTTTTGAAAGCTTCAAACTTCTCTCTGTCTGACATTTTTCTTCCTCCTTGCCGTTCTTCCAAAGTCTTTTTCACTGTGAGGATCAGCGCATCGATTCGTTCACGCCGTTTTGTCAGTTCCATCAGATGGCTCTGCAACGCCTTCTGATCGTCAAAGTTCGGATCTTTTAAAATCTTTTCAATATCGCACAGAGAAAATCCCAGCTCTCGATAGAATAAAATTTGCTGTAATTTTTTCACCTCATCGTCTCCATAAAAACGATAATTCGCCTCATTGACACGATATGGTTTCAGCAATCCTTTCTGGTCATACCAGCGCAGTGTCCTTGTGCTGACCCCTGCCAGATCAGCCAATTCCTTGATTGTATATTCCATGTCACCTTTTCCTCACGAAATTTATTTTTTACAGGCATTTTTGATAAGTGAAACACCCAGAGCCGAAAGAGAATATTTTTTCTGGCTTTTGTTTTATAGATAAAAAACACTTGTGGCTTTCGTCATGGGAAGAATCGCCTTTCGCCTGCACCATGAAGTATACAAGTTGACGTTGCGTCAATGTCAAGTCTGCTTTTTCTTTTTTTATTTTTCTTTTTTAACGATCCCATTTATCACACAGGGATTCAATCTGGCTTGTGAATTTGGCAAGGTCTTTGTTTGCTCCATGCTCATTGTGTCGGATTACAGTCAGCAGACGCTGTCCTGCGGCGACAAGTCTCGCAAATACAGAATTTGCTTTCGCTGTCGATGCCGGCATATTCTTTGTCTTGTCAATCTTGACTGGCTCTGCCTCTCTGATAAATTCTCCCGATACCAGATCAAAAATAGTACCGCTGAATGGCGCATAGGCGTTCAGCCCCTTTTCTCTTCTGAGACGCTCTGCAAAACTTTCTGTGACTAAGTCTTCTCCATGGATCACAAAAACGCATTTCGGTTTCTTTTCAAATGCTGAAATCCAACGGATCAATCCCTCATTGTCGGCATGACCGCTTATTCCTGTCAGCACAGCGATCTCTGCATGAATCTCAATTTCTTCACCAAACAGTTTTACTTCCTTTGCTCCCTCCACAATGGCACGTCCAAGTGTTCCAACTGCCTGATATCCAACGAACAGAACCGTACATTCCGGACGCCATAAATTATGTTTTAAATGATGTTTGATTCGTCCTGCCTCACACATACCGCTGGCTGAGATAATTACTTTTGGCTTTTCATCAAAATTGATGTTTTTGGAATCTTCACTTGTGACAGATATCTTTAATCCCGGAAAACTGATCGGGTTAATGCCTTTCTGAATCAAGGCTGCCGCATCTTCATCAAAGTCGCTGAACATATGCCTCATAAAAATGCTGGTTGCCTCGACTGCAAGAGGGCTGTCCACATATACTTCAAAACCGTCATGACCTACAATTCGTTTCTCCTCTTTGATCTGTCTTAAAAAGTACAGCATCTCCTGCGTCCTGCCAACTGCAAATGACGGAATTACCACATTTCCGCCCCTATCAAATGTTCTCTGAATGATCTGTGTCAGCTCTTTGATATAATCTGGTTTGATTCCATGACTTCTGTCTCCATATGTGGATTCCATCACTACATAATCCGCATCTTTCAGATATTCCGGATCTTTGATGATTGGCTGATGTGTATTTCCAATATCTCCTGAGAAGACAATCTTTGTCTCCTGTCCGTCTTCCGTGATCCACACTTCAATCGAGGATGATCCAAGCAGATGACCTGCGTCTACAAACCGAATCTTAATCTGATCACTGATCTGAAGAATCTCATGATATTCACATGAGACAAAACATTCAATGGCTCCCAGTGCATCATCCATGTTGTAAAGAGGAATAACCTCTTCTCTTCCAGCTCGTTTTCCTTTTCTGTTTTTCCACTCTGCCTCAAACATCTGGATATGAGCGCTGTCACGCAGCATAATGTCACACAGATCTGTAGTAGCGCGCGTTGCAAAAATCTGCCCTCTGAATCCTCTTTGATATAAAAGCGGCAGTTTACCAGAATGATCAATGTGGGCATGAGTCAAAAGCACCATATCAATGTCACTTGCCGGTACAGGCAATTCTTCATTTTCATAGGTGTCAGGTCCCTGTTCCATTCCACAATCAATTAAAATCTTCTTTCCGTCCGCTTCCAGATAGGTACAGCTTCCAGTAACTTCATGAGTAGCTCCCAAAAAAATAAGCTTCATATTATATTCCCCCATTCTCTCAATACAATGTCATCTTTACATAATTACAGCCCTCTTATCATACATATTTTCTGATATTTTTATTATACTATGTTTACTGGGAAAATAATATATTATCTGAAAATTTTTATGAAAATTATATTTTTTTTAGAAAATCATCAAATTCAGGAAAATGAAAAGACGCCACCTTGCCTGCGGACAAAATGACGCCTTTTTTGCTCCAAAGAGCCTGTGTTTTACATCTGCTGTTAAAAAAACTGCCGATGGTAATGAAGAAATGTATTTTTTTGTTGTATTTTATTTTTTGTTTAAACCAATTAGCCGATATATAAACCGTCTGTTCTGGATGTCATGCTTTCAAAAGCATCTCCTTTAATTGCTATATGGTTTGTCATAGTTCTATAATAATATCCAGGCGTTACTGTAATATAAAATCCATTATGACCATAATAAGTATTATATTCAGAATCATATTGATATGTTACTGTTACCCATGTTCCATTTACTAGTTTTTGTAAGTAGACATCTGTTCTGACTTCTTCAGCTGTACGATAGCAAGATGTACTTCCTGAAATGTAAATTAAACCATTCCCCTTATCTTCAATATATGATGTTCCATCTGCCAGATAATATCCCCTTGCTGCTTCCTCTCTTGCGTACCCAGTAGATTTGTCTGCATCTGTGAGTACTGATCCATCTACGACTGTTCCAAGTAAATCTTTCCAGTTTTCCTCTGCTGACGCCGTTGCTCCAAAACTCAAAATGGTTATCAAAGATAAGATGATTGCCAAAAACTTTTTTGCCGATTTCATTTTAATCATTCCCTCGCTTTATATTATTGTTTCTCCATTACAATATATATAAACGAGTTACTCATCTAAATTTGTCGTTTTAATTAGAAAAAATTAGTTTTTCTATAATTTTTTCAAATTCTGTTTGCTCCATAGATCCTCTCATAATGTAACAAGTCTCTTTTCCTTCCAACTGTGTAGCATACGTTTCTTCTATACTGTCAATTTTCCAAATAGCAATTTTATCTTTTATACCTCGTATTACAATTTCATTTATCACTATACCATCAAATTCCTGAATAAATTTACTTTTGGAATCTTTCTTTTGCATAGAAATGGTAAATATTGTATCTCCATATTCATAAAACAATATTGCTTTCTTTTCTTCCTTTTCTAAACTAAAATGGGAAAATTCCATACCATCCGGTCTATATAGCATTTCTATTGGCTGTATGCCTAGCTCTTCTTTAATTTTTTCTTTAGCTTTTTCTTCAGGACTTATTTCCATCTCGCTGTCTTTTTCATCTTCTACATTAATTTTAATTCTCAACTGGTTATTTCCCACAATCTCATTCCAGAGTCCAACCACATATTGTCTGTTTGCTTCGCTCGTCATGCTGACTCCAAAAATACAAATTCCTACACAGGCTGCAATCGCCGCTCTTTTTAGAAAAACTGTTCTTCTATTGATTTTCTTTATTTTCTTTCCCAGTTCTAAAAATTCACGGTCTTCCTTTGACAGCATATTATAATTATCAGTCTCATCCTCTTCCGGATCTTTATCCCACTCACCTCGGTCTTTTAATTCTTTTATTATACGTTCGAGCAAATCATCAGAAGGTTTGATATCTTTCGTTTTAGGATTTTGATTTACTTCCTTTTCAAACTGTCCACACGATTCTTCCAATGACCAGCGCAGCATTCGGCCGATATTGTCGTCGCACTCAAAATTTTCATCATTTTGATGAGTTTTATTGTCCCTCTTTTTTTCTTCCATTTCTTCCTTTCTCAAAGTCTGTTCTTGACTTTTTACTATAAGAGTATACACTGTTAATATATCATTAATTTTGGAGGATAAACATGAAAAGAATTATTCTTACAGGCGGAGGAACCGCAGGTCACGTTACTCCTAACATAGCACTTCTTCCACGTCTGAAAGAGCTGGGGTATGATATTCATTATATTGGCTCTTATGACGGGATTGAAAAAAAACTGATTGAAGAACTTCATATTCCTTACTATGCAATTTCTTCTGGAAAATTACGGCGTTATTTCGATGTAAAAAACTTTACTGATCCATTTAAAGTATTAAAAGGTTACGTTCAGGCCAAGAAACTGATGAAGACTTTAAAACCGGATGTCGTTTTCTCTAAGGGAGGATTTGTATCTGTACCGGTAGTTCTGGCTGCGAAACATCGGCACGTTCCTGTCATTATTCACGAATCTGATATGACACCAGGTCTTGCCAACAAACTTGCTCTGCCATCTGCCACAAAGGTCTGCTGTAACTTCCCTGAGACAATCTCTCATTTGCCTGAAGGAAAGGCTGTCCTTACAGGTTCACCGATCCGTCAGGAACTGCTTCATGGCGACAGAAATGCAGCCCTTTCTTTCTGCGGATTTACACCTGATAAACCTGTTTTGCTTATTATCGGAGGCAGTCTTGGTTCTGTTGCTGTCAACAATGCTGTCCGTGAAATCCTGCCTGAACTTCTGAAAACATTCCAGGTCATCCATTTATGCGGAAAGGGAAAAATAGAGCCGTCACTGGAAGGTACCCAAGGATATGTTCAGTATGAATATATTAAAGATGAGCTGGCGGACCTATTCGCTCTGACTGACGTCTGCATATCAAGAGCTGGGGCAAATGCCATCTGTGAGCTTCTTGCTCTGCGCAAACCTGCCTTGCTGATTCCTCTCTCCGCCAATGCCAGCCGAGGCGATCAAATCTTAAATGCAGATTCCTTTAAACGTCAAGGATTCAGTGAAGTTCTGACAGAAGAAGAATTAAATCCTTCTCTTTTGCTTGAAACAATCCAAAAATTGTATAACAATCGTGATACGTATATTCATACCATGGAAAACAGTCAGCAAAGTGATGGTATTTCCTCTGTCATTAAGTTAATCAATGAAGCTTCCCATTTGAACGGATAAAAGTTTCCCCTGTCGTAAGACAGGGGATTTTTATTCTTCTGTTGACTGTCCCAACCGATGGAAATCGGAGGTTACCGCTTTATTTTTCACGGTTATTGTCATTCTATACAGTCCGTTTTTTTCCCAATATCCACAGCACAGAGAGTTTTCCTTGTTTACGGCGTTTCAAAATACTTAAAGTATTCTGTATACTGATCCCCATATCTGTCTTTGATGTAGTTTTTTGCACGATATATTTTAGAATAAAGCCTGCTGGTAGAAATTCCCATACTCTTTGCCACATCCTCAACACTATGTCCCTCTATATAAACTCCATACATAATCCGATACCATGATCTGTTTCTTCTTTTCAGATCCCTCAGAATTTCACCTGACAATTCTTTCTGAGCTACTTGCTTCATCATCTCTCTGACTGTGTCATATGCATCATTTACAGAATATTTCTCCTGCAGCGGATCTTCATGCAATGCCTCATATTTTGTACTTGCTTTTCTAAAATAGTCAATCGTTAGATTTTTTGTTGTCAGTACCAGCCATGTTTTATCACATTTAGGCAAGATCTTACTCATATTTACGAAGTATGAAAGAAAAACATTTTGACATATTTCTTCCGAAAGATCAAAATCAGAAGTCATGTCAAATGCCACTTTCATCACTAAGGCACTGTATTTATGATAGCTTTCTATAAAACGCCTTTGTTTCTCCGCCGTCTTTTTTGCTGAAACTCTAGATTTCATTCTGAAAATCCGGCAAGAATTTCAGCTTTATCTTCCTCCGTTAATTTTCCAGGTGTCCATCCTAATCCCACATGATCATTTTCATATCGAGGAATTAAGTGGATGTGAAAGTGAAATACTGTCTGTCCCGCGCATACTCCATTGTTCTGTACAACATTAAATCCGTCACATTTCAAAATTTCTGTCAGTTTTGATGCCATCTTTTTTGCAAGGACGAGCGCTTTTGCCGCTATCTCATCCGGAAGCTCATATAAATTTGCAAAATGTTCTTTCGGCAGAATCAGCGCATGACCTTTTGCTGCCGGACCTAAATCTAAAATTACGCGAAAGTCGTTATCTTCATAAAGTGTTGCAGAAGGAATGTCTCCATTTGCAATCTTACAGAAAATACAATTTTGATCTTTCATAATTCTTCTCCTCTCAGTTCCATTTATCTTTAGTATTATATAGAATTTTATACTATTATACACCTATTTTGTCAAATTATGTCAATAATATTTATTTGATCTTTTTTATTTATGGTGATAAACTACTGTAAAGAAATACTAAGTTATTAATTAAAATATAAAGAAATACTAGATAAATTTTATCTCAAAGAAAGGATTCTCACTATGCTAAATGAACAAGATCTAAAAATGATTCATACACTCTCTCAAAATGACCATGAATTTTCTGAACTTATGAATAAAATCAAAGAGGAACAACGTTTCTGTCTTTCCAAAATCTCACATGAAGTTCGCAATCCTGTGACTCTAATTAACAGTTCTCTTCAGCTGATTGAACAGCAGCATCCTGAAGTAAAAACATTTGCATTCTGGAAAGAGACGATGGAGGATCTCTCTTTTCTGCGCACTCTTCTTGATGAACTTTCCTCTTTTAACAATGGTGATATCCTCCATACCGAATCAAAAGATCTGTCAGAGTGGATTCCTTATTTCATCAGCACAATCAAATGTTCTCCTGCTTTTTCAAACATTTGTCTGGAAATGTCGGAAAATCTTCCAACTGTTATCTGGGATTTTACCAAAATTCGACAAGTGCTTCATAATCTCATCCGAAACAGCTGGGAAGCATCCCCTCAAGACAGCGACCTTATTTTTAAAGTTTCCTTTGAAGACCCTTTTATTCAGATATCAATTAAAGACCATGGATGCGGTATTCCTTCTTCCATTCATACTACTTTATTTGAACCGTTTCAGACGACGAAAAGTAACGGTACAGGGCTTGGTCTTGCCATCTGTAAAAAAATTGTGGAATCACATCATGGAACAATTTCCGTCTTTTCTCAATCAAAAAAGGGAACTACGGTTACAATCCGTGTTCCCTCTAATCCTTTTAATATTTAGGTGCGGCGTTCTTTTTGCGATACAGCAGAACTGCAATCAGAAATCCCCCCAGCATTCCTCCGACGTGTGCGCCATTGTCCACACCTGCCGATGTAAATCCCTGAAACAGCATCAGCACTGCCATAAAGGCCATTCTCTTTCCAAATGTCTCGCCTAATCTGGCGCGATTTTGAAAGACAATGTAGAGCAATGCACCAATCACAGCAAAGACTGCACCTGATGCACCGGCTGATATCGCATAATCGCCAGTTCTGATCTCCAGAACCATAGACAGCAGATTTCCCAGCAATCCACCGCCCATATAAATGATGAGATATTTCCACTTTCCTACAATCTGCTCCAATATATCTCCAAGAAAAATCAGACTCAGCATATTATTTCCCAGATGTTCTATCCCAAAATGCAAGAACATACTGGTGATCAGCCTATAATACTGTCCTTCCAGTATAAACGGTGTATAACTGGCCCCATTGCCCATAAACCAGTCCTGCATTCTTGTAATTTCCATCAGGACAAATATCAGAATATTGATGCCAACTAAAGCCAGATTTATTTTTTGTCTTGTCTTTAAAAATTTTTTTAATTCTTGTACCATGTTCCCGCTTTTCTTCTATCCTGTTTTTTTTTAAGATTATAGCTCAATTTTTTACCAGATGCAACGGAAAATCTTATTTCCAGAACAGGATCCGTTTTCCATAGCTGAGAAATTATCTTATTGTTGTTCTGTCTCATATTCGTAGATTATAGATGCAAATGCAACTTCATCCAGCGGCTGAAGTCTCCTTCTCTCGTTTGCCTGCAAGCGTTCTCCATTTATAAATGTTCCGTTTGTAGAATTCAGGTCTATCACATATACATCATCGCCATTTTTTTCAATTCTTGCATGTACCCGACTGATATGTTCATCATCCAGAACAAAGTCTGCCTGTTGTCTGATCTTGCCCACAATCATGCTGGAACAGCTGATACAGATATCCGGAGATTTTTCTTTTTTCAGGCTGACCAGTTTCTTTTCACTTTTCATTTTTTCTGTCTCCAACAATACCGTCTCTCCAAATGTTAAAAGTTCTGTCTCTTCTTCCTTTTCATCTTCCAAAAACCTGAAATGATTTTCTGGCGTCCACGCCTCGTTTTCCTGTCTTGTAATTATTCTGTTCTCACCGATATATCCTGTCCCCGTATAAATACCGCTCTTTTTTTCTTCACAATTTTCTTTCTTTTTTCCCTGTTTCTGATGTCTTTCTATGCTTTCTGGGCTTCCCCCGCTTTCTATTGCTTTTCTTCTTTCTGTTTTTCTTCTTTTTTCTGTTTTTTCCCCTTCCCGTCTGCTTTTGATAAAAGAAACCGTGTAGGCGGACAGCGCTGTCAGAACAGACAGTACTCCTCCTACTTTTGTTAAATCGAGTGACAGAGAATCTGCCGCCAGAATAATCCCTAAAAACAGCAGTAAAATTCCTGCCGCTATTAAAACGCGGATTCCCCATTTTTTTAAAATTTTCTGCCTCTCTTCTCTGTTCCGGCTTTTTCTCTCCTCTGAAACCTCTTCATTTTCCTCATTTCTATTGTCTCTCCGGTATTCTTTTTTTGATTCTTTCCTTTTCTCCTGGCACGAAAAATTTTTCTGCTTTTCTGTCCCCGAATTTTGTATCTCTTCATATGCCAGCTGCAGAACATCATCTATACTGCTGTTTTCTCCCATCACGCGGCGATATACTTCATACCCCAGAATTACTGCTTTCTCTTCTCCATGATCCAGATTTTTCAGTATATACTCCGCCAGATTTTGGAGTTCTTTTTGAAAATCTCCTTTCCTTCCGGGGACATAACACAAGAAGACTTCTCCTGACTGTGTATCCATATAAAAATGTTCCGGATCTATCAGAAAACTGTTTTCATCCAGCAGATATCCAGATGCCCCCTCCAGACCTCTTTTTATTCCAGCCAGCATTTGCCGCACATCTTCGTAGCTGATTCCGCTTCGTTCAAAAATATGTGCCGCTGACTGTTTTGATGTGATTTCATAATAAAATGAAATGCTTCCGTTCATCCTCCGAACATCGCATTTTAATAATCCTGGGATCTGATTATATGTCATCATTTTAATTGGATATTCGTTCTCCTGAGAATTTTCTTCCGTCTCCAGAATCAGATAATGGTGATGACTGTCTCTTTTATAAGATTCTTTCATCCGCTCTCACCGCTTTCACTGGCCGCCCTTTTTTGAAAAATTTCTCTAAGTCGTTTTGCTGTATCTGCCC
>ERZ506371.75-NODE-75-length-15676-cov-4.41559_pt1 | contig 15676 bp, 9 predicted proteins | sample MGYA00513058_ERZ506371 | MGnify/ENA metagenome assembly ERZ506371 | reverse complement strand
TCCACTCCAGATATTTGTCTCTTCATTGAAAGCAAACTCCAATGTAAAAGGTCCATTCAAGCGAAGTTTATCGTTTTTATGTAAGTATACTTTTCCGCTGATTCCTAATCCATTTTTTCCCTCTGCATCTTTATTTCCCCATACATCATAACGCATATTCTGTAAAGATGCTTCTGGATAAGAAACCATAGGATTTGTATTGGTATAAATAGACTGATCTACCCAGTCCCAAATATATCCGCCAATCAAGTTCGGATATTCATCAATGATATCCCAGTAATATTCAATATTTCCAATAGAGTTCCCCATTCCGTGACAGTATTCACACAGAATAAATGGTTTATCTCCAAATTTTCCAAAATGTTCTACCGTGCTTGGACGTTTATACATCTCAGAATGCATATCTGCATGGATATTATCAACTTCATAATGTATTGGTCTTGTACTGTCTTTCTCACGGATCAAATCAGCTCCCATACCATAGTTTGGACCTGTACCTGCTTCATTTCCCATAGACCAGAAAATAACGCTCGCATGGTTTTTATCTCTTTCCACTACATTTTCGATCCTGTCCAGAAGCATGATTCTCCATTCTTCTCCATTTCCAGGAATGTGTATTTCCTGTCCAAACAAATCATGAGACTCATTGTTTGTCTCGTCCATCACATAGATACCATATTCGTCACACAGTTCATAGAAGCGAGGATCATTTGGATAATGAGAAGTACGCACGGAGTTCAGATTGTGCTGCTTCATCAGCTCTAAATCTTTGCGCATCATTTCTTCTGTAGGAACACGTCCAACCGACGGATCCATCTCATGACGGTTTGTTCCTCGTATACTGATTGGCTGTCCATTAATCAGGAAACGAGCTTTATTTGTTCCTTTATCTACCAGCTCAATCTCACGGAATCCGATCTTAATTGCTGTCGCTTCTACTTCTTTCTCCCCATCATACAGACAAAGAGTTAATTGATACAGATTTGGTTTCTCTGCTGACCATTTTTCAGGATTTACAACATTCCCCTGTAAAAGAACTTCGGTCTCGTCTTCATCAAATGTAACAGCTGCTTCCAGTCCCTCTACAGGAACTTCTTTTCCTTCTGCATCGAAAAGCTTCGCTTTTACTTTATAATCAGATCCTTCTGTATCTCTGAATTTTCTGAGAGATGTCTTTACACTGAGCACTGCATCTTCATAATTCTCATCCAAATCTGTCTCTACTTTAAAATCACGAATTTCAGCTGCATCTTTGCTTGTCAGATATACATCACGGAAAATACCTGGCAAACGCAGATAATCCTGATCTTCCAGCCAGCTTCCATCACTCCAGCGATAAACTTTCACTGCGATTGTATTTTCTCCCTCCTGAAGATATGGAGTAATATCAAACTCTGCACGGGTAAAAGAATCTTCACTGTATCCTACTGGTTTTCCGTTTACCCATAAGTAAAATGCAGATTCTACTGCTTCAAAATTCAAAAATACTTCTCGGTCCTGCCAGCCCTCTTCCAACTGGAATTTTGTGCGGTACGTTCCAATTGTGTTTCCAATTTTCATACCTTCGCCAGGTTTTAATTTTTCTGTATAATTCCACGGATAATTTGCATTTGTATATTTTGGTGTTTCATATTTGAAAGTTCCGTCTTCATTTTTCACAACATTCCAGCAACTTGGAACTTCAATATCATCCCATTCGCTGTCATCAAATTCTGATGTCTCAAATCCTGCAACAGGCTCATCCAAAACTTTTGAAAAATGAAATTTCCATGTCCCGTTCAAAAGTTTATAATACTGGCTGTTTCCCTTCTCCATTGTCTTGGCTGTCTCCAAAGATTCATACGGATAAAATGTTGCTCTCGGACGTTCCTTGTTTACTTCCGTGATTTCTGGATGTCCATCCCATTCATCTCCTGAAAATACTACTTCTGACGGTTCCGCTGCAATCCCCTCCATTGCAGGAAAACCAAAAGCCATAGCTGCACTCATAATCGAAACACCTACGACTAATTTCTTTTTGCTTTGCTTCATTTCGTTTCCCTCCTCAAATCTTTTATAATTCGTTTTTGCTTTATTTATAATGTTGAATCCATTTTAATCAATAATTTCCGCTTTTTCATTATTATTATTTTTTATTTCTTATAATTCTTTCAAATTTTCTTGTATTTTTTCATTTTTATTCTATTTTTTCATATTTTTTTAGAATTATTCCCTGTATTTTCCTACATCAAAAAAAGATACTGGAAATCCATGACTGAATTTCCAGTATCTTTTTTATATACGTTCAAAATATGTTTTTCAATTTTTTGTTGAAAACTTTTCTTCTTCTATTTGTTTTTGGTATTCCTTCGGTGATAAAGAATACGTCTTTTTAAATACTTTTGAGAAATAAGATGGAGAATAATAGCCAATCTGATTGCTCACTTCTCCTACACGCACTCCATCCTCCAAAAGCTGCCGCGCTTTTTCCATTCTTACTTTCGTCAGGAAATATCCTGCTGTTTCTCCAAGTTCTTCTTTGAACATTTCATTCATTCTATTTACTCTGATTCCGATCGACTGAGCGATATCCTCCACACTCAGATCCGGTTTTTTATATTCCACAATAATCTGCTGTACTGCTCGGCTGATATACTGTGAACATCCCATTTCTTTCTTCTTGCAAGACAGAAGTTCTCTGCACTTATTTCTCATCCATCTGATCGTTTCCTTGACTGTCAAAAATTCCTGACTGTCCCCGTCGTGCAGTGTAAACACTTCTTTGTCCTGAATATTCAGCACTTTATTATCATATTTTGAAAAGATCATCATGATCTCTCTCACTAGTGCTATAAAATTCTTAAAATCTGAATTTTTTAATACCGGCAGAAACAGATCAGATAACTCTTTCAGACACGTATCCAGACATTCTCTCTCCAAAGATGTTCTGAAATTCTCCAAAGAAATCTCCTTATTTTCATTCTTTGGCTTTTCATAAAACAGAGAATCCATCACTACGCCTTCTCCCTCAAAATATCTCTGTTCAAAAAGCCATTCCATCTTCTGATAATTCTCGTAACACGTCTCCATTTTTGCCATTCGGCATAATAAAAATGATGAGAAGCTCTTTCCCAGTCCTTCATGCAGATTTTCTTTTATCTCATACGCTTTCTGATTAGAATCCACATTACCTTCGTAAAAGCAGAGATATCGATACGGTGCCAGATAAACCAGATATGAAATATCTGGATCCTGCCGTATAATTTCCATTACTTTTGTCGGATTAGATACTTGTTCATGAACTGGCATGATATCGTCAAACTCCAATGGTATATGATCTTCTTCCAAAACCATAAAATCCATTCTTTTCGGAAACATTTCCTCCAGAATTTCCTGATCCAACCCATACTTTCCAAGGAAATAATTGCTGAGCTGGCATTGAAGCATACACTGTTCCAAAAACTTCTGACGATCCAGTTTCTTTGCAGTATTTTGTAAGATTCCCTTCCATTCCCCCAACGAAAGTTCCTCTTTTATGTAATATCCCTCTGCATGTAAATCCAATGCTTCCTTAGCCTCTTCATAAGATTTTTGTCCCAGAAAAATCAGCGCTGTTTTAGGTTCCTCCTTTCGTATTTTTTTCGCTAACGTAAACCCATCCAAGCCCGATAGATCTGTCTCTAAAACAACCAGTTCCGGTCGATATTTTAAAAAAAGCTCCCATGCTGCTTTTCCTTCATCTGCTGTCTTAACTATTTCTACCGAAGCACTTTTTAAAAAATCTGTTTTTTGACATTCTTCTGTCATCTTTTTTGTTTTCACGCCAAGTAAAACTGAAATCATTTTTCCTCCCATAAGACTCTCTATAGATCACTATTTCTTTATAACTCTATAGGATTTCTGTACAAATTTGCATTTATCTCGACTTTTCGTATTTATTATATCATAATATTGCTCAAAAACCTATCTATTTTTTTGCGCTTTACCGATAAATGCTCTCATTTTTTTGTTGCTTCACATTTTATTTTGTGATATTTGCACAATCTTAATGTCTCATATAGCTTGATACCGTCTCAAAAAGAATATCATGTTCCCCATTCGGAAGTCCAATCTCTCAAATCCACCTGATCTCAACTGTTTTCTTTATTCAAAAAAAGCATAAAAAAAGACCGGAAATCCTCGATTTTTCAAGGATCTCCGGCGCCCCTGCCAAGGAGTCGAAGCGACGGGATTCGAACCCACGACCTCTGCGTCCCGAACGCAGCGCTCTACCAAACTGAGCCACGCTTCGATTTGCTCGCTTTCTAAAGCTCTATCATTATATCATCTATCTTTTTAAAAAGCAAGCATTTTTTGCCAAAATGTCGATTATCTTTTGGAGTGTCCGAGGCTATCTCATCTGAATTTTCTCTTTTCCATTCGGTTAAGTCGGAACAATCTCAATCCTTTTTCGGACCGGATAAAGAGAAATCGTGAGATAAAACGGCTCTGTTTCCAGATACTCTTTTGTGATCAGATGTTGTCTGATTTCACTCTCGGCAACATATGGAAGGTGGAAATCCATCTGTGTATTTTCACGAATAGCAAATTTTTTGCTGCCGCCGATGTTCGGATTCATCAGTCCCCACAGCGTCGAGTCGATCACTAGATTTGTACAGCTTGTCGTCATCCAGGTATTGAACAGGTCAATGCCTGTCCCTTCTTTTGCCCCTTTATTAAAAAATGTAGCCTCCACATCGTATACATATTCCGCGCGATATTCCCCTTCAGCCAGTTCCGGCAGTTCCAAATCATATTCCTTGGCAAACTGTTCATAAGGCATAATTCTTGCGCTGTTTACCTGAATCTGGTATCCGTCCCTGTTCTCTCCCGTTCTGTAAAATATATCGTCCTCATATTCTACAAGCTCTCCCATCTGATACGTCTCTGTCTCAGGAAAATCGGTTGACTGATTCAGCCAGATTACACGCACGATCCATACCATGCACAAAACAAGGACAGCCGCTGATATCCATATTTTTATTTTTTTCTTCATAATTTTCCTGTCCCCCACAGCTTCTGCACATTCTTTTTTCACACGATTCACTCCGTCACAACGGTTCATTTTCTTCTTTTTTCTCAATCGAGTGATCTGTGATTTTTCCGTTTTCCATATAATAAATCTCGTCAGTAAATTCTTTCAGCAGTTCAAAATCATGACACGTCAAAATGATCAAAGCTCCTCTTTGCTTTTCCTTTTTCACAATCATTTTTAATTGCTCAATCCCAGTGCTGTCCAGTGCGTTTGTCGGCTCATCCAGCAAAATAATATCGGGATGCTCCATCACTGCCGCCGCAATCCCCAGACGCTGTTTCATGCCAAGCGAATATTTTTTATATTTCTTTTTGTCATCTGGATTTAATCCAACTTCTGTGATAATATCCCGAATCGTCTGCTCATCAATCTTGTTTTTCAGTCCCGCCAGAATCTTCAGATTTTCCAGTCCAGAATAATCATCCAGAAAGCTTGGATTTTCAATTAAAATTCCAATGCTCTCCGGAAAATTGATATCCTTCCACAACTGTTTCCCCTGAATCGTGATTTTTCCCTTTGTCGGTTTTATCAAGCCGCTGATCAGACGCATCATCATCGTCTTTCCACATCCATTAATTCCCTTCAGTCCATACACTCTTCCAGAAGAAAATGACACGGAAATATCGTCGATAATCATATTTCTTTTTATAATTTTTGTCACGCCTTGTATTTCCAGCATCGCCATAATCCGCTCCCCCTTCTCTCTTTATTCTCTGTCCAGAATGTCATACCGTCTGAAAAATATCAATCCAATCAGCACAGATCCTATACTCAGCGCAGCCGTCAGAAAAAGTCCCTGTGAGATCTCCATTCCTTCTCTGACAAGAACACCCGCTCTCTGAACCATCGCATAATTTCCAATCACCCACGGATTCATATCGTAGCACGTTATCACAAAGCCAGTGATTGTGACTGCAAAACTGTAGAATGGTTTTACAAAAAAAGATAATGTCATCTGAGCCAGCCCAATACTGATGATCGTCAGAACTGGGAGCAGAAATATCTGAACATTGATTACAAACGGCGTGTCTTTCGTTAAAGAGATTCCTCGATACTGATACATTCTTACAGAAATTTCTGTGGAAATTTTTGCATCTGAAAACAGGCAAAACACAAAACAGACAATCCAGAAAATCCCAAAGTAAATGAGTACGCTGCACACCAGCCAGATACATTTTGAAATCCACCACAATACTCTTGATTTAGAGTTTACTAATACCTGTTTTCCCATTCCCATCAAGTCCTGATACGGATAATAGAGAATCTGATATGATATTAAAAGCATGACCAGAATCCAGATTTCCGGGTACCGGAACTGTTCCATAGGAGAATTTCCAAATTCTTTCATGCCGGCAAAAATATACATCAAAAAATCTCCATAAGACGGCACATTGAGCGAATCAATCTGATTCCATCGCAGCCGAAAATCGACGCAAATAATCAGTGCCAGAGCCATAAAGAAAAAATATTTCTTTTTTTCTTTCCACAATCCATTTTTTAAATCATACCGAACCATCTTAAAAAACATCATCTCTTACTCCTTTCCACATCGTAATTCCAAAAGAAAGGAAAAAAGTGACAGCCGCATATCCCACTGCAATCCACACGCTGCTTGGTCTTGATCCCGCCTTTATAAATTCCAGAGGAGAGATGCTGATTTCCGAGACATAATAATACCAAAGAGACGCGGCATACTGGATCGTCAGCAGACCTAAAAATGGCGCTAAAATCAATGCAAATTTATTCCGCATAAAAAAGGTCAGCGCTACGACACAGGCTGCGCTGAGTCCTCCCACCGTACAGTCCATTACAATCCTTACAATCAAAAACAAAAACGGCTTTTCATAAAACATCTGAAATCCCATATTATCTGTCATAATGCCATTGTAGATATCATAATAGACATCCGGTCTGGCTGCCGGCATAAATGCTGAGATCACCATTAAATTACAGATCATAGGGATCAAAATAGCGGTAAATCCTGCCGCAAATGCTGAGGCATACTTAGAAAAAAAGTATGCTTTTCTCCCCGTCCGGCATACCACATTTCGGATATAGCCACTTTTCTTTTCCTCATGATATGACCAGGCATATGCCAATATCGCCAGTATAGGAAGCAGCAAAAAGAAAATATCCCGCTCTACCTGTCCAAAATTCCCTCCGATCCATCTGTTGTACACCGTATAGACCGGATAATCTGAATTCATATAGTCCTCCGGAGAATTTTGAATCTGCCACTGCCGAAACTCCATTTCCTCAAAGTATCTGTCTAATACAGAGCGGGCAGAAAGCAGACTGATCGCAGTTCCCACAAACACTGCGATCCAGAATCTTTTATTTCCAAAAGCTTTTTTTAATTCTGTCCAAAAACATTTTTTCATACTCTCATCTTCCGTTCCCGTATAGTTAAAATAATCTGCTTTCCGATACAGTTTCATTCATGGATTTCGATTTCGTCCAAGGATACATATACATACGTATTTAAATATCCTGGCAGAACCAAATACATTCCATCATCCAACTGATCTTTTTCAACAACATAGCCTACTTTTAAAGTAGTAGGAGTTTCTGCCTCACAGTAAAAATAATAGCCTTCTTTTTCTTTTCTCTCCCATTTATCATCATCATCCGCATCCATCAGTATGATTTCATTTTCCCAGTCTTCTCCATGTTGCAGCAAATAAGTTACCATGTTCATTTTTCCTTGAAGCTCCTCCTGCTTTATAGGAAAAAATTCAGGTGGCTCCAGCATTTTCGCTTCCATTGTTACAATAAAAATTCCCGTTTTTCCTTCGCTTAATTCTACTTCCGCCATCGTTCTTTCCGATAGAAAAAAGTCATCCTTCTCATATCCTGTCGATTCTATGCTCGGATAAAACTCTGCCTTTGTAACCTGATATTCCATGATATCGCCATCCCAGCCTAAAATTTTCACCCGATGATTCATCTCTACTGTAGCCTCCTCATCAGGCACTGAAATTATTATAGACGGATTATATCCTGCTTTTTGTTCTTCTTCCATCTTATCCCAGAACTCTTGCTGTTCTTCCGTTGCAGGTGAAAACTCAGCCGCTTTTGCTGTTCCCAAATCTCCTGTCGTCCCCCACAGATTTCCCATGATAAGTACAAACGCAATGACTGATGTACTTGCTGATTTCATTCTTTTTTTCATATAGACGCCCTTTCCCAGTTGTATTTGGTATATGCACATAGATGAAAAATACCCTGCATACTGTATCCGCTGCTGTTTTTATACAGGGTATTTTTCATCTTTTACTGCTTATTTCTCAAATATTTTAGTTCGCCTCTGGATAATATCCAATAGAATCCGGACTCCAAACTCCAATTGCATATTGTTCAGGATATCCTTCGCTACTTCCTCCTATGTAGGCATATGTATACTTCCACTCTTTAACGTTTTGTCTGACTGCACGCTCTTCACCAAGTCCTACTTTTGCGCTTCCACCTACAGTGCAATTGACTAAGTTATTCATATCTGGTACATATTCGTCTGTTGAACTCCCGAATATCATAAATATCGTATCCCATGGTCCATCTGTGTAATGAACATAACTACTTGAATAATCTTCTTTTGCTCGGGCTCCCGGCTGAACTCCCCATCCGTTTCGAGCAGGCAGTTGAAATCCAAATTTACTATTTTCATAGTTTGATGCTGACACTGGCAATACCGCTGTCGCCATACATACTGCTGCTGTCAAAACAGCTAATGTTTTCTGTTTTTTCATGCTCCCTCGCTCCTTTCCTGTGATACCTGTCTATACTTTATCCAGTATACAAATCACAATGTCTTCGTTATCTCTTCTTTACGATCGTTTTAATCCTCCTCTCTTTTTTATTTCAGCGCTGAATTTTATTAAATCTAATTTCTGTACAGAAATATTATTCAAAGTTTTTACTTATAATTTTTAACAAAAATGATTATTTATTAGCTTTCTATCATTTTTTAAGTTTATTTTTTTCAAAAATTATCTGTTTTTTATATATAAATTCTTATATTTTAAATTATATTTGATATTATTTTATTTTTTATTTTATTTTAAGTATTTTCGTCCGAAAATTCAATTGATGTATTATACAAAAAAAAAAATTATTTTTATTTATATTTTTGCGACAAATTTTCTTTACCAAATCGTTATATTATTGCCTTTTTTCAGCATATATCTGCCGCCCCATCTCCCGAAAATTTTCTCTCTTCTCAGAAACCATTTTTTTGCTCATCCATCATAAGTCGGATATATGAAAATTCTAGTCGGAATAAGGGAAGTTTTTTCTTTTTGAATCCTCTATAATATGTTTTATATAAAACAAAAGGGGGTTTTATGACTATGAAGAAATTAGCATTTACAAAAAAGGCTTCTGCAATGGCAATGGCCATCGCAATGGCAGCATCTGTATGCGCAGTAAATCCAGTGAACGTGACCGTATCTTATGCTGCTGAAGCATCTGAGGAAGCAGTCAGTTTCCCGGAATATTACACCTCCGATCTGGTTCAGCCTGAACATGACTCAGAGATCGTCAATGCAAAAGTGGACGCTCTTTTGAAGGCTATGACCACTGAAGAAAAATATACCTTTATCGGTGGCAGCGGCATGGGTACGGTCGGTGATGCCGGAAATCTTCCGGGTGTAGGACGTCTTGGTGTACCGCAGATTAAAATGTACGATGGACCATGCGGTATCTATTATATGACAGACTCCACAAACCCACCTATCGAAGAAATGCTTGCCGCTACCTGGGATAGAGATATGGCTTATAAATATGGAAATATGGTGAGCAAAGAAGCAAAAGCCATCGGCGCAGGCATGATGCTGAGCGCACAGCTTGACCTTCAGCGTATTCCACAGTTCTCCCGTACAAAAGACCAGTTAGGTGAAGATCCATATCTGGTTGGAAAGATGGGAGCGCAGCTCGTAGATGGTATGCAGAGTGAAGGCGGTATTGCCGTTCTGAAACATTTCATCGCTTACACAGAAGGTTCCAACAACGACGTCCTTTCTGAGCAGGCTCTTCATGAAGTATACTTCAAGGCATTTGAAGATGCGGTAAAAGAAGCAAATGCTCTTGGTATTATGTCCTCCTACAACCTGATTAATGGTACATATGCTTCTGCCAACACTTATGTACAGGAAGAAGTTTTGAGAGATATGTGGGGATATGATTACTTCACAATCACAGACTGGGGCGGAAACCACGAATATACATTGGACAAAGGCACGGACATTGAAATGCCTAGTCTGAATCTGAACAGCAAAGAAAATGCGGACGCACTCGTTGCAGACGGAACATATACACAGGAAGAGATGGACGCAATGGTTGATCAGGCAGTTGCCCGTGTTTTAAGAGCATATGGTCAGGCTGGTTATCTGACTCTGGTAGAATTGGATGAAAATGGCAATGTAAAAGAAGAAGTCGGACGTACAGAGCCGATTTATCAGCTGACAACAGAAGATACTGTTGCACAGCTTGCTGAACTTCTTGACTCCAGCAATGCCGTTTCTCAGGAAGTCGCTGAGAATGGCGCCGTTCTTCTGAAAAATGAAAAAGATGCTCTTCCTGTTGCTGACGGCGAATCCGTTGCAGTGATCGGTGTTACCGGTATGAATCTGGCTTCCGGTACAGGCGGAGAACGTTCTTATGGTACATTAAGCGCTATGACAAGCCCATATGCAGCTTTGCAGGAATCTCTTGGCGAAGAGAAAGTGACAGGCGTTGCTTATAACGATACCATCGGTACTCCTGTTCCGGCAGAAAACTTCTATACCACAATCGACGGTGAAGAACACGGCGCTACAAGAACATACGGCGTTGCAGCTGTAGAAGGAACAGAAACCGTTCTTCAGGGCTTTGCAGGAGGCGGCGGATTCGGAAGCGCCAGCCTGGAAGATACTCTGATGGAAGGTCATGAACTCGGTGAATTATGCCAGATTGATGAAAATATTAACTTTACGACAGGTACGATCAACGGCGCTCCAAACAAGACATACCGCGTAGCAGGCGCTGACGAGGGAACTGCAACTGCTTTCCCATCTGAGACAATGCCGGCATATACATGGGAAACTTATATCGAAGCTCCGGAAGACGGCGAATATACCTTCTCTCTGCAGAGTATCGGCGGTGTTTCCTATATGTATCTGTATGAAGGCGATACCGATGAAGTGGCTGTAGCAGGAAAAGCATCCAGCACAGCAAGACAGGGATCACAGTGGCACAACAGCATCGTTCCATCTGAGACAGGTATGGATGTTCAGAACTTTACTGTTGAATTAAAAGCAGGTCAGCGTTATAAACTCGTGATGCAGGCGCTGTATAAAGATGTACAGAAAGATCTGCAGGTGAGCCTCAACTGGATCACTCCTAGCCAGAAACAGGCAAATATCGACGCTTCCATCGAGGCAGCTAAAAACAATGATAAAGTCGTTGTATTTGCATATGCAGAATCTCTGTCCAACAATAAGACAGCAAACAGAGAAGATATGAGTATGCAGCTCAGTGAAGCTCAGGAAGAAATGATTAATACCATCGCTGACGCAGCTCATGAAGCCGGAAATGAAGTGATCGTTGTTCTGAACGCTACGACTGCAGTTGTAATGGGAGACTGGCTCGACAACGTAGATGCCGTTCTCGATATGTACTATCCGGGACAGCGCGGCGGTTATGCCACAGCAAATCTGCTGACTGGCGCTGTAAATCCAAGCGGTAAGCTCGCATTTACCATTCCAAAACAGGATACCGATACTCTGATTACAAATTCCGATCAGGCATGGGCATTGTATCAGACAGTCACAAATGAAGAGCTGAATCAGAAGACAACTGTTTACTACGAAGGCATCAATGTAGGATATAAATGGTTTGACGAGGAAGAGATCGAACCTGAGTTTGACTTCGGTTATGGTCTGTCCTACACAACATTCGACTACAGTGATCTGAAAGTGACCGAAGCTCCGGCTGAAGGCGAAGAATATGGTTATGACGTAACCTTCACTGTAACAAATACAGGCGACGTGGCAGGTTCTGAAGTTGCTCAGTTGTATCTGGGAGAGGCAGAAGTTCCGGAAGGACTTCAGTCATCCAAATATACGCTTGCCGGATTTGAGAAAGTAAAAGATCTTCAGCCAGGCGAATCCAGAGAAGTTACCATTCATGTAGCAGAACGTGAACTTTCTTACTGGAACAGCCCGCAGGAAGAATTAAATGAAAGAGCAGACGGAACAAAAGATAAATGGACCGTAGCTACTGGAGACAGAACCATCTATGTAGGTTCTGCTTCTGACAATCTCCTCCTTCAGGAAGATATCACAATCGAATAAAGCGATCTTATAAAAAATAAATTTATTTTATAAAAGCTCTGCCCCCAGCTGACAAAAAGTTCAGCCGGGGGCAGTTTTTTCTGTTTTTATTTTTTCTCTTTCTACTTTTCCTCTGCATTCAGGATACGCAGCAGCATATCGCCTGTTCCCACATTGTATCCGCTTGTGGCATAGATTCCATTTAAAGAACCATCTGTCACAATGATGAGTGGTAATTTTTCAGGGTCCACATACATTCTGCGTCCCAGTGTGTTCACATTTTCCTCAAAGTCGTCATAATAGATGGCGGCTTTCGGGAATGTCTCAAAGCATCTTGCAATCGTCGGATTTTTTAATGCCTTTTTATTTTTGATCACAAAAATCAATCGTTCTTCATATTTCCTGAATTCTTCTTTTCTGTCAAATAATTCATTTAAAATATGTTCTGTCGGCTCTTTTGCCTCTTCTAACCAGAACAGAACCGCTTTTGCTCCTTCTGTCAGCTCTGCCGCCTCGATTCCTCTTCCTTCTTCATCTTTGAGATTGAACGGCAGGATTTCGATATTTTCCAGCATATCGGACAGATCTGCCTCTCTCATCGTCAGATGCACCTGTTTTTCTTCTCCTGCGCCTGTCTCAAACAGATATTTTCTGGCAAATACATTTCCGTTCGGAAGACGGTTGACTGTGATCAGTCGGTACGTTCCCGGTTCTGCCGGTATCAAAAGACCTTCTCCTTCCACCTTCTCATCGCTCAGATCCAATGTCTGGTATCCGTCCTCACACTCTTTTGCGATGCTCCAGTTCTGATAGTACGTCCATGTTGTATTTTTGTCTGATCCGAAGACACGGATTGCAGCCGCTTTTTCTTTCTCTTCTTCCACAGCTGCAAACGCGCCGTCTTTCCAGTACTCCATCGCACAGTCCATCGGATTTAAACGCGCCGGAATGCCAAATGTTCTGGCAATCGCCACAAACAGCGTCTTTTTGGAGAGCATGGAGCCGATTCCCAGTTTCAGGCAGTCCGCCGGTGTTGTGACGAGAATGCCATGTTCTCTCTCTGGTTTTTCCTGTATTGTCCTCTGAACGTATTCCCAGATTTGTTTTGGATCTTTTCGGAAGCGCGCAGCGTCTTCTTCACTGAACCATGTACGGATTGCCCTGCGCCATTTTTTCAGCATCTCGTTGTGAATCCGAGGATTCATCACATAATTGACAAACAATTCTTCCGGCAGGTCATCGCGGCAGCACAATGCGTCGTTGTAATGTTCCTCCAGCACCTCGCAGTTTCCGTCTCTTAAATCTTTTTCAGACAGAGCGCTTAAAAACTGTTCTGTCAAATGTTTTCGATCCTGATGAGTTTTTTCAAAATCTTCAATTTCTTTAAAACGCAAGGCCTGACATTTTCTGTTTCGTTTTTCAACGGCTGTCTGAAATTTCACAGCTGCTTCTGCTTTCTGGTCAGGTGTTGGCTGTTGTTTGTTCATCGGCGCATCTGCCGGCGCATTCATATCAAAGTCTTCCCACTGCTCCATTGTGTGCTTCATGCCCAGAGTCAGCGTGCACGCTTCCTCTTTTGCTCTCAGCAGGCTCTCCGCAAATGTTCCATCTTTGTATACTTCAATCCATAGATCTCCATATCCTGTCTGAAGATGTGCCGTTCCGTTCTCATCGGTTTCTACCATCGCAATCTCGCACAGACCTCCATAGTTCAGTACCTGAAAACTGATTTTTGCTTTTGGAACTGCTGTTCCATTTTCGTCTTTTACTGTAACTTTTATATTTTTTGAAAAAGCATATCGTCTGATCTGATTTCCGAGAGTAACCATTCCGGCAGTTCCAACTACATCTTCTTCCGGCATAATCGTATCAAACCATCTGGAATGCACCATCATCGCTCTCGACGCTGCATTATTGAACCATCCCTTATTCAAGATTGCTTCCGGTTCACATGCCCCAAGAAAATACCATTCTCCGTCACACCATACTTCAACCCAAGCATGATTGTCATCACAATGTGACCACCATGGCACATACACCTGTCTCGCCGGAATGCCGATGCTGCGCATCACATTGACTGCAAATACAGATTCTTCTCCGCATCTGCCAAATACATTCCGGTACACTCCCATAGCAGACAGCGTTCTTCCATCTGTACTTTTATATGTAGCTTCCTCCGCACACCAATAATTTGCTTCCAGTGCAGCTTCCTTCATATTCATTCCCTGAATGCGTTCTCTCAGCTGCTGATAGAAAAATGCACGGCATGGCTCGATTCCCTCTGAATTGACACGGTGATACAATACATAATTTAAAAACAAATCCTCCGGCAAAGTTTCTTTAAATAAAGGCTCCTTCCAGAGATTTACTCCATGTTCTGCAAAATCTTTCATCACACTGCAGTCATAGTTCCCCAGATCGCTCAGCGGCATATGACTGTACAAATATTTTAAAGCCAGCTTCACATCCGCATCACACTCTTTCATTCCTTCTGCCAGTTCTGCCTCCATCTGCGGAAACTGCTTCATCAGATCGTGATATTCCTGTTCAATTCTTTTCTGACAAGCTTCTGAAAACATCTTTTTGTCCTCCAAATCTATAAATTCTTCAATACGTTCTTTGCATCTGAAATTTTCTCTTTTGATGTGCGAAACAGCTGATATTCGCTGAATGCCGGCAATCCCATGCTGACGTCCTCCTTGCGGTACATCATAGGGCTGTCCAGTGTAATCTTGCCTGACATATGATAGGAAGTAATTCCAGTCTCCTGGTACAGTTTTGGAATCACGTCAGCGTCAATTCCTCCTCCTGCCAGAATCTGAATCGTCTCCCCGGCTTTTTTCTGAAGATCTCTCAGGAGCTCTTTCCCTTCCAGCGCGCTGTTTTTCTGACCGGAAGTTAAAATGCAGGAAATCCCAAGATCTCTTGCCTGATCCAGTGTGCGATACGGATCGGCGCACACATCGAATGCCCGGTGCAGTGTCACCCATCGATCCCCTGCTGCCTTCACAAACCGCTCCATTTTTTTACAGTCGAGCGTTCCATCCGGACAGAGCGCTCCGGTCACAATTCCATCTGCGCCGGCATCTTTGAACATTTTGATTTCTTCTTCTATGATATTTGTCTCATGCTCTGTATAGCAGAAATCTCCAAATCTTGGACGAATCAGGACATGAATCCGGATATCGCTTTTCTTTCGTATCTCTTTTAACAGACAGATGCTGGGCGTCGTTCCTCCCACAATCAGATCTGCGCATAATTCAAGTCTTACTGCGCCGCCTGCTTCAGCCGCAAATGCCGATTCCGCTGAATCCAC
>ERZ506371.60-NODE-60-length-17082-cov-4.24285_pt1 | contig 17082 bp, 15 predicted proteins | sample MGYA00513058_ERZ506371 | MGnify/ENA metagenome assembly ERZ506371 | reverse complement strand
ACCATTGGTATTTTCTGTATTGATCTTATTGCTGTAATAATTGTAATGGCAGGATATTTCCACGCAAAGCAGATAAAGTATACCTCCTACTCTGTTCACCTTGGGCTGAAAGAAAACTCTTATCGGATTGCAATGTTGAGCGATATCCATCTTGGTGTTTATGTCGATGAAAAACATATCCTAAAAATTGCAGATAAAGTAAATCACCTGAATCCTGATCTGGTTGTCATTTGCGGCGACCTCATTGACGTCAACAATCATATCTTGGAAGATGATAAGGAGCTTGCCAAAATCAGTTCTGTTTTTCAGAAAATAAAAGCAAAGGACGGGGTGTTCGCCGTGTTGGGAAATCATGACCCAAACATCGCAAATAAAAGATTCCATGATTTCTTAAATGCCTCTCATATTCAGCTTCTGCACAATCAGGTGATTCAGATTTCAGGCTTAAATCTGGTTGGAAGGACAGATGCCAGCAACAATGAGCGCTGTTCAATGGAAAGCTTGGCAACACAGATCCATCCAGCTCTTCCAACTATTGTTTTAGATCACAATCCGGCAGGTATACGGCAAGCCATTCCATTTCAGGTGGATCTTGTCCTCAGCGGTCATACCCATAAAGGTCAGTTTATTCCGGTGACTTATTTTACAAAATTAGCAAATGGAAAACACTATTTTTACGGTCATGAACAGTTTGGAAAGACACATGCCATTATCTCTTCAGGCGCAGGTTTCTTCCAGCTCCCTGTCCGAATTGGAACAAGCAACGAAATTGTAGATCTTCATCTTACTTGACACTCCCTATAGTTAAAACAAGGGATTTTTCGACATATTAAATAAATAAAAGGGGCTGTCGCAAAATGAATTTTTCATACATGATATTTAGTCATCGTATATAGACCTAAACGACATCTTGTAGAAATTTTCTATTTTGCGACAGCCCCTTAAGCTTTTTTATCCCATTAAAATGATTTCACCTTTGAGATAATGTCTTTATCGAGATGATTTATTTCATTACATATCAGCATTTCAGAAACTTTCCTGCAGCAAAAAATAAAAAAATCTCAAAGGCAATTTCCTGGCTGAAAACTGTTCTGATATTTTTCTCCCCATGTCCACATTGCATCTAGGACAGGCTTTAAGCTATAACCCAATTCTGTCAATGTGTATTCTACTCTAGGCGGCACTTCCGCATATACTTTTCTGTTTACCAAGCCATTTTCTTCCATCTGCCGAAGTTGCGCGGTAAGAACTTTCTGGCTTACATGACCAATGGATTTTTTGAGTTCTCCAAAGCGTTTTGTTCCAGGCATCAAGTCACGCAGGATCAGCACTTTCCATTTATCGCTGATAAGAGTTAATGTAGTTTCAACTGGGCAGGCAGGTAGTTCTTTTGATGGTACTGTTTCAATCGTTTTAATATTTTCCATTTTATATTCTCCATTAGTTTCTTTTTGGTAACTACGGTACAATTTTGTGCTTACTTTACAAATTAGCTGTATAATTTTATTATAATAGCATTGAAAGGAAAAAACAACATTTCCGCATGAAAATACTTTTTTGGAGGTACTGATTATGAACAAAATTGTAGAGTTTTTGAACGCAAATCCTGTGCAGTATTTGGCTACTGTCGGCCGCGATGGCAAAGCAAAGTGTCGTCCTTTTATGTTTGCTGGTGAGCTGAACGGCAAACTTTGGTTCTGCACCAATAACCAGAAGGATGTCTATAAAGATATGCTTAAAAACCCAGAAGTTGAATTTTCCGTTTCCAGCCCGTCTTATGCATGGATTCGCCTCCATGGCAAAGCTGTATTTGAAAACAACATAAAAGCAAAAGAAATGTGCATTTCCAATCCAATTGTCAAAGAGCAGTACGGTAAAGCCACGAATCCTATTTTTGAAGTTTTCTATCTGGACGCTCCTCACGGCGTAATTGCGGATTTCTCTGGTAATCCTCCTTACGAATTTTAATCAAATCTGAAATATTTTACTAAGCTTATAGCACAAAGCTATACAACTTTTTACCATGAAAGACAATGTTTTTATTTGAGGTACTAACTATGAGGCAAAAAGAGCGCAGACGCTTTCTCATTCAATCACTGCTCAGAGAACAGAAAGAATATTATGGAGAAATCAGCATACCAGCAGATGAATATAGTCAACGTCAGCTTTTGCGAGGGCTGATGAATATACGTCCAGCAAAAGAAAGTGAAAAAGTTTTTCTTCATGTGCAAGATGAATACCTGCGTGAAGAAATTGCTGATAAAGGGATTATCGATATTGCAAATTTAACTCCCATACAGCCAGGACTGTATCTTTGGCAAGGAAATATCATCTTCCTCCGTTGTGATGCTATCGTCAATGCGGCAAATTCTGGAATGACTGGATGCTATATACCTAACCACCGCTGTATCGACAACGCTATTCATACTTTTGCCGGTGTAGAACTGCGGCTTGCTTGTGCAAAAATTATGGAGCAGCAAGGTCATCCAGAACCAACAGGGCAAGCAAAAATCACTCCTGCCTACAATCTGCCCTGCCGCTATATACTTCATACAGTCGGACCCATTATCAACAGACAAGTCCGTACTCAGGATTGTGAACAACTTGCAAACTGTTACCTCTCCTGTTTAAAATTAGCGGCTGAACATAATCTGGAAAGTGTGGCATTTTGCTGTATTTCTACTGGAGAATTTCACTTTCCTAACGAACTGGCGGCAAAAATTGCTGTAAAAACGGTCAAAAATTTTTTGAAAGAAAAAACCAGTGTAAAGAAGGTGATCTTTAATGTTTTCAAAGATGTGGATAAAGAAATCTATAAACGATTGCTCACAGGAGATTGAACGGCTGCGAAACGCTTTACAGAAGGCTGATGCGGTTGTCGTTGGAGGTGGGGCAGGACTTTCTGCCTCTGCTGGATTTACTTATTCTGGACAACGGTTTGAACAGTATTTTTCAGATTTTATTCAAAAATATGGTTTTAAAGATATGTATTCCGGTGGTTTTTATCCTTTTTCTACCTTTGAAGAACATTGGGCATATTGGAGTCGTTATATCTATATCAACCGCTATTTGGATGCACCAAAACCTATTTATCAAGATCTTTTAAAGCTGATTGCAAGTAAAGACTATTTTGTTATTACAACAAATGTAGATCATTGCTTTCAAAAAGCTGGTTTTGACAAAAAGCGGTTGTTCTACACCCAAGGAGATTATGGCTTGTTTCAATGCTCTCAGCCATGCTGTCAGGAAACCTTTGATAATGAAATTACCATTCTCCAAATGTTGAAAGACCAGAAAAATATGCGTATTCCCACTGAATTATTGCCTGTTTGTCCATATTGCGGTAAACCCATGACCATGAATCTGCGTTCTGATGACCGCTTTGCAGAGGATGCTGGATGGCATAGCGCAGCGGAACGATATGAAAATTTTCTACAGTCAAGAAAGAACGAAAAAGTTTTATTCTTGGAGTTGGGAGTCGGGTATAATACCCCCATCATTATCAAATATCCATTTTGGCATATGACAGCACAAAATTCACAATATACCTATGCCTGTATCAACGCAGGCCAAGCAGTTTATCCGGAAGAAATCTCGTCACAGTCAATTTGTATAAATGGAGATATTGGAGAAATATTGGATGCTTTAATAAGCTCATAGACACGAAAAAGCAGCATAGTCCTTACAACAGGGCTATGCTGCCTTTTCAAAACTTGCTTTTTTTAACCTCAGCCCCTTATCTCTAAAGGCTTTCGGTTTTTTCATCCAGCGTCCATAAGAGGAGTTGAACCTCCGACCCCTCGCTTAGGAGGCGAGTGCTCTATCCAACTGAGCTATATGGACATATCCTTTTTAATAACATCCCGATTATACTCAGGCCATATTCCTCATTTTTGAGGTTTTAGAAACGGGCTTTCTTTTTAGATGACTGTCATCGAAAAATCCTGCCCGTTTTCTTAAATTATACTTGTTCTATAAATTTTTGTCAATTATCTTTTTGATTCATAGACAAACGCTGTCTATCTCAAAACTGTACTCTGCCCTGAAGCCATACAATTCCTTTAAATCGTCGTCCTATCTCTGGTTCTCCGAACAGATCTTTACTATTAATACAGATTTTCAGAACAATATCGTTACATTCTACAGTCATCTGGTATAACTTTTCTTTCGTATACTCATTCTCTATTTCCTGACATTCCATAATACGCCCTAGAATCTGATATTTATCACATTCCATTCCATATGGCATAAAAAACGTCTCTACAATAGAAAAGACATCTTCATTTTGGATTCTCTTTGAGATCATAGAGTAAGTATCCATATCTTCCAGGGTCAGACTCTCGATTGCCTCCTCATTTCCCTTTCTGGCATCTGCCAGAAGATCTTTTCGCTTTGATGCGCTTTCTCTTTCATATGCCATCTGCATAGAATTCTGGTACACAGGCAGTAATATTTTTCCTTCCAGAGAAAGAGCCGTCAATATGGTATCCTGTTCTTTTTTTCTGAAGTCTCCCTGCATCTTTATTCTTTTCAGCGCAGCCGCATTTTGAAGATAAAAAATCAGTGTAACTCCAACTCTGGGATCCTCGCAGGCGCCTGAATATGTATTTCCGTCTCCTGACTGTTCAATAATCAGACCTTCCTTTGTCGATACTGCTTCTCCCTCCAAATATGGAAAGTAATAATCCTGATGAAATCCATCTTTATCCACTTCACCGCATAAAGTAATCCCGATATTAGGTCCAAATTTTTTGCTGATTTCCACAAATGTACTTCCGTCTTCCTGTTTGACCACATCATTTCTGTCATTTTCCAGAATCATTTTTTTCAGCATTATATCCAGCTCTTTCCTCGTCATTTTATCGCTGAATCCAATCGCTCTCAAATACTGATGCACCTCGCACCTCCTCTATAAAATTTAGATAAAAGATAAGGCATCCATTTAAGGACACCTTATCCATATACTTCATACCAATATGATCGCAAAGCACCTCTATTCAGCTATCGTCAGCGAATTTCTTTCATGCCTCCCATATACGGCTGTAAAACTTCCGGAATCTTCACGCTTCCATCTGCCTGAAGATTGTTTTCCAGAAATGCAATCAACATTCTAGGAGGTGCAACAACGGTATTGTTTAAGGTATGAGCAAAATATTTTCCATCTTTTCCTGCCACACGGATTTTCAGTCTTCTTGCCTGAGCATCTCCCAAGTTTGAGCAGCTTCCCACCTCAAAATATTTTTTCTGTCTCGGGGACCATGCTTCCACATCAATAGATTTTACTTTTAAGTCAGCCAAGTCTCCTGAACAGCACTCCAGTGTACGAACTGGAATATCGAGAGAACGGAATAAATCTACCGTGTTCTGCCACAGTTTATCAAACCACATCTTGCTCTCACTTGGCTCGCAGACAACAATCATTTCCTGCTTTTCAAACTGATGGATACGGTATACGCCACGTTCTTCCAGACCGTGTGCACCTTTTTCTTTTCTGAAGCATGGAGAATAGCTTGTCAGAGTCTGAGGCAAAGATTCTTCCGGAATAATCGTATCAATAAATTTTCCGATCATAGAATGCTCACTCGTTCCGATCAGATATAAATCTTCTCCCTCAATTTTGTACATCATGGCATCCATCTCTGCAAAGCTCATAACGCCTGTCACTACATTACTTCTGATCATAAAAGGAGGAACACAATAAGTAAACCCTCTGTTGATCATAAAGTCTCTTGCATAAGAAATAACTGCAGAATGGAGACGGGCAATATCTCCCATCAGATAATAAAATCCATTTCCTGCCACTTTTCTTGCGCTGTCAAGGTCAATTCCATTAAATTTTTCCATAATCTCTGTGTGATACGGAATTTCAAAGTCAGGAACAACCGGTTCTCCATATTTCTGAATCTCTACATTTTCGCTGTCATCTTTTCCAATCGGCACAGATGGATCAATGATATTTGGAATGATCATCATTTTTTTCAACAGAGTCTCTTCTACTTCTTTTTCCTCCGCAGATAACTGTTCCATTCTGGCTGCGGATGCCGCTACCTGTCTCTTCATCTCTTCTGCTTCTTCTTTTTTACCCTGCGCCATAAATCCGCCGATTTTTTTTGAAATCTGATTTTTTTCAGCTCTGAGCGCCTCTACTTCTTTTTTTATTTCTCTGTTGCGCAGATCAAGTGCAATGACCTCATCTACGAGAGGCAGTTTGCTGTCCTGAAATTTATTTCGTATATTCTGTTTTACGATTTCTGGGTTTTCTCTGACAAATTTAATGTCTAACATGATTTTTTTCTTCCTTTCCCTGAGCTTTTCTTCTTTCATTCCAATCTGGTTTTTTATTCAGGTCTCTTCCAGATGGTTCGATCTGCCAAATGGCATCTCTCTTCTATTCCTGCATCGGCAAAATCTTTCATTCTTTCTATATTCTTCCGATGATGGTTTTATCTTATACTTATATCTTATATATCATACTCTATTTTATAGTTTTAGTAAAGAGAAAAGGCTCCTGCATCTTCAGAAAATTGCCTTTTTTCATCTGAATGCAGCAGCCTCTCTTTTTTCAATTTGGATGTTCCTTTCTCTTTATGATCTCTCTGTCGGAATATAAGCATTCTGCATTTCTGAGTACGAATTGACTGCCTGCCTCAGCGCTTCTTTCTCTTCTTCTCCCAGAATAATATATGATTCTCCTTTTACGATCTCTTTTATATAAGTGTAACATCCATCTCTGTTGTGGATTGCATTGATTACAAACCCATTATTTTCCTGGTCCAGCATAGCAAGAGCAAAACTCAATTTTCCTCCGACTTCCTTGAAAGCATCGTATTTCACAATTGCTGTCTTGACAAATGTTTTACTCTGAACTTCTTTTAATTTTCGGATCTCTTCCATATGATTTTTGCTCGATTCCATGAGCATATCCAGTTCTGCAAAACTTCTCAGAAACGATTTTTCAAGTGAAACCCCATCTTTTCCTCTCATGAACTGCTTATACTTCTGCAAAAATCTCGTCATCTTAAAAGAAATCTTCACCATGTAAATAAACAAAAGCAGCATCAGCAGCGCCATAATAATAAAGATAATTCCAGGGTCAATTCCTATAAATTCTAATATTTGACTTTCCATATAATCCCTTTCTAAAACTATTTATCCGTTATCGTTGAATACTCTCCAGTAAACTGAAAATTCTGTCGAGGTCATCATTTGAGTAATATTCAATTTCAATTTTTCCTTTATTATTCTTCTGATGTCTGATTACAACCTTCGTGCCCAGAATTTCTTTCAGTTTCTCCCCCATGTCGCGGCAGAACAGATCTTCCCGCTCTTCTTTCTTCTTTTTTTCTTTTCTGCCTTCCTGCATTTTCTGAACAAGCCGTTCCACTTCCCGAACGCTCATTTTCTCGTCAAAGATCTGATGTGCCAGATTAATCTGCTCTTCCGGATCTTCTATGCTGATTAAAGCACGGGCGTGGCCTGTAGAAATCATATCGTCCACCACCATCTGCTGTACTCTCTCATCCAGCTTTAACAGACGCATGGCATTTGTGACAGCTGTTCGACTCTTTGCAACCTTTTCTGCAATCTCATCCTGTTTCAGATGAAACTCTTCCATCAGTCTGCGGTAAGCGTGCGCTTCCTCAATCGGATTTAGATTTTCTCTCTGAATATTTTCAACCAATGCAATTTCTACGCTCTCCAGCTCTGAAAATGTTCTAATAATGACAGGAACTTCCTTCAGTCCTGCAATTTTAGCTGCCCTCCATCTTCTCTCGCCAGCTATAATTTCATAATACTCTTCTTTTTTCTGTACAATGATTGGCTGTATCAATCCAAAGTTTTTTATGGACTCTGCAAGTTCCAGCAAGGCATCCTCATTAAAATTTTTTCTGGGCTGTTCTCTGTTCGGCTCAATTTCTGTGATTTTTAATGTTGTCTCTGCACTTTTTGCTTCTTTTATATTTACATTTTTTCTTTCTGCCGTCTTTTCTTTTTTCGTCATAGGAATCAGAGAATCTAACCCTTTACCAAGTCCTGTTTTTCTCACTGCCATTATTTTTCACCTCTGGACATTACTTCTCTCGCCAACATTCGATAACTCTCTGCTCCCGTAGATTTCGCATCATATAAAAGTACCGGCATTCCATAGCTGGGAGCCTCCGCTAAACGAACATTTCTTGGAATTACACTGTTATAAATCTTCTGATCTAGATTATTTTTCACATTTTCGACTACTTGCTGCGAAAGATTTGTTCTGCCATCATACATTGTAAATACAACGCCTTCTATTTCCAGATCAGGGTTTAATCTCTCTTTCACGAGATTGATTGTATACATCAACTGGCTCAGACCTTCTAACGCATAATACTCACATTGCAGCGGAACAAGAACCGTATCCCCGGCGCACATTGCATTGATTGTCAGCATATTTAAAGACGGCGGACAGTCAATCAAGATGAAATCATATTTTTCACGCACCGTATCCAATTCTCTTTTTAATATATATTCTTTTTCTTCTGCATCTATAAGTTCGATCTCGACTGCTGCCAAATTCATATTTGCCGGAATCACAGATAAGTTTTCACAGACGCTCTCATAAATACACTCTTCTGCCTTACACTGTCCTAATAACAACTCATATATTGTATTTTCAACTTCATTCTTTTCAATGCCAAGTCCGCTTGTGCAATTTCCCTGAGGGTCCATATCGACCATCAACACTTTTTTCCCAGCCTCAGCCAGAGAAGCTGAAAGATTAATTGCTGTTGTAGTCTTTCCGACACCGCCTTTTTGATTTGCAATTACAATGACTCTTTTCATTCTGTTCTCCCCTTTCTTATGTTTTTTTTATTATAGCACCCTTCCTTTTAATATGCCACATGTTTCACGTGAAACATTTTCTGAGCAATCAAAAAAAATCTGAATGGCATTGACTCTTCTATCTCATAGAAAAAAATAAAAGTTCACATAAAAGATTTCAAATATTTTTTCACCTGTTTTAATTCTGATTTACAAGTATTTCGATCATTATACATTAAGTTCAGACATTCATCTAATTTTCCTACAATCTCTCCCACTTTGTCTTTGGAGAGACTAATTTTCTCATCCGTCTCAATATCCGTGATCTCACTTTCCATCTGCTCAATTTTCTTCATCATTCTTTCTTTTTCTTTGATTTGTCTTTTGATCTCCTGTTTTTTCAGAATGATATTTTTCAGTTCTTCCTCCATATCGAAAATTTTCACATTTGCCATTCGCTCAAAACTTCTCGGTGAAAATAAATCATATTCCATTTTCATTTCTTCTTTTGTCTTACTGATTTCCAGTTTTACTTTTTTTTCCTCTTCGGATAACTGGGAATATTTTTTTTCCAGTTCACTTTTTCTCTGGAGATTTTTAGCTTTTCTCTCTTCTATATATTCTTTTATCATCATTCACCATCTCATTTTTCTATGTCCATTTTTTATTTTCACTGTATCATGTATTTAACAGAAATCAAACCTTGTTTTTTATTTCTGATTTTTTGATCTCATCCGTCTCTGCGCTCATCTTATCTCAATTCCCGGTTCATGCCAAGTTCCATTTCTACTTTTTAATTATTTTCTGATGCCCCATCAAGTTTTTTGAAAGAAAAGTTTCTCTGAAAGAAGATATTGTCAGCCCCACTAAGATGTTTTATAATAGATTTATGTATCAAATGCTGCGCTGCCAATTCTTTAAACAGAACTTGTCAATGTTTAGAAAGGAGAACTATCATGAAACATAAAATCAAAAATTCCGTCATTTTGACATCGACCGCACTGTTTTTTACTCATCTGATGAATAAATTTTTATCTGCGACTGCCGTTACTAAAAATTTACTGAAATCACATATGGGACACCGTTTCTCCTGGCGATTTGGAGATGTTTTTTACTCTAAAACCGGTTCCGGCTCACCGCTTCTCTTAATTCATGATCTGGATCCTTCCTCTTCCTCATACGAATGGAGCGAACTGATCCAAAAACTTTCAAAAAATCACACAGTTTATGCAATTGATCTTCTGGGATGCGGCCGTTCAGACAAACCAAGTATGACATATACCAATTATCTGTATGTACAGCTGATATCTGATTTTATTCAGCAGGTCATTGGTTCAAAGACAAATATTGCTGTCACCGGCTTATCTTCTTCTTTTCTGATCATGGCTTGCTACAGTAATCCTTCTCTGTTTGACAAGATTATTATAATAAATCCTGAGAGTATTGCAAGCTTAAACATGATTCCTACAAAGAAGTCAAAAGTTGCCAAATTTATTTTAGAACTTCCTATTATAGGAAATACCGTTTATCATATTTTAACAAGCAAAAAGAAGATCGAGTACGCTTTTACAGAAGAGTACTTGTTTAATCCGTTCCATCTTCAGACAAAGTGTCTGGACGTCTATTATGAATCTGCACATCTTGGACAGAGCAATGGAAAATTTTTGCTTTCCAGCAAAAAAGGTTTATTCTTAAACTTCAATATCTGTAAAGCGCTGCACGAAATTAACAACAGTATTTTTATCCTCTATGGCGATCATGTCAGCAATGCTTCCTCTATTGCAGAGCAATATGTGAAACTCAACCCTGCTATCGAGGTGGTTTCCATTGCAAATACAAAACAGCTTCCGCAGCTTGAAGCACCGGATCAGGTTCTGGAATATATCAATCTTTTTCTGTCCTGATTTTAAAAATTAAAATATATCATTTTATTCTAAAAGGAAGCGGATGAAATGTTTCACGTGAAACATTTCATCCGCTGCTTTTAATTTTATCGAATCGGTTCTTTAGAAGGCAATCCTGCTTTTCTCGGATATTTTCCAGGTGTCTTTTTTATTTTTTGAATAACTAAAAGTGTCCGGTCAATATCGGTGTCTGGAAGCTGAAACTCTACTGTCTTCTCCAGATTTCCTCCCAGTACAGTCACTGCTTTTTTTGCTTCTCTTACTTCCTCCTCTACATCTGACGCTTTATATGATACAAAAATTCCCTGTTGTTTCACGTACGGAAGACAATACTCAGAAAGGGAAGATAAATTTGCCACTGCTCTTGATACTACCAAATCAAATTTTTCCCGATATTCTTCTTTTCTGGCAAAATCTTCTGCTCTGCCGTGGATGGTGCTTATTTTTTGCAGCCCCAGCTGTCCGATCACTTCATTCAAAAATTTTATTCTTTTATTCAGAGAATCCAACAGAACAATGTCCCATTCAGGAAACATAATTTTCAAAGGAATTCCCGGAAATCCTGCTCCCGTTCCGAGATCCAGAACACGAAGCATATCTTTTTTTTCTATCGCTTTTACAATGCTCAGACTGTCTAAAAAGTGTTTTCTCATCACCTCATCAAACTCTGTGATGCCAGTCAGATTCATCACTTTATTCCACTCAACCAGCAGTTCATAATATTGCATAAACTGTTCTTCCTGTTTTTCAGTGATAGAAAGATTCAAAAGCTGGCATCCTCTCTCTAAAATGTCACTCTTCATATATTCTTTTCCTTTTCTCTGTTATTTCTCTGTTTTTCTATTATTTCTCATCTGTTCCAGATAAACAAGCAGAACGGAGATATCAGCCGGTGAAACACCAGATATTCTGGAAGCCTGTCCGATCGAAAGAGGCTGGAACATTTTCAGTTTCTGTCTGGCTTCTATTCTAAGACTTCCCACATCGTCATAATTTAAATCTTTCGGAATTTTCTTTTCCTCCAATTTTTTGAACTGTTCCACCTGTTTCATCTGTCTTTTTATATATCCTTCATATTTGATATTGATATTGACCTGTTCGCCAACGCCGTTCATCAGTTCCGGACGATTTTTATCAATCTCCTCCAGCATCTCATAGGAAAGCTCCGGTCTCCGGATCAGTTCTCCTAATGTACTTCCCGATTTCAGAGGCGTGCTGTTATGTCTCTCTAAAAATTTCTGAATCTCTTCTGTTGCCCCAACCGTCGTCTTTTCTACACGTTGTGTCTCTTCCTGAATCTGGCGGATCTTTTCCTGTAGTTTCTCATATCTTTCTTCTGATATCAGTCCCGCATGATATCCTTTTTCAGTCAGACGGATATCTGCATTATCCTGGCGGAGCAGGAGACGATACTCGGCTCTTGATGTCATCATTCTGTAAGGTTCCTTATTATCTTTTGTGACCAAATCATCAATCAAAACTCCTATATAGGACTCTGATCTGTCTAAGATTAATTTTTCTTTTCCCTGAATGGAAAGAGCCGCATTCAATCCGGCAACAAGCCCCTGCGCAGCAGCCTCCTCATATCCAGAACTTCCATTGAACTGTCCGCCGCTGAATAAACCGTGAATTTTTTTAAATTCTAAGGAAGCATCCAGTTGTCTTGGATTGATACAGTCATACTCAATCGCATACGCATTTCTCACGATTTTGGCGTTTTCCAGTCCAGGTACGGTGTGATACATTTCATGCTGCACATCCTCCGGCAGAGAACTGGACATACCTCCTACATACATCTCATTTGTATACAATCCTTCCGGCTCCAGAAAGACCTGATGTCTGTTTTTATCTGCAAACTTTACAACTTTGTCCTCTATGGATGGGCAATATCTAGGACCGGTTCCCTCAATCATACCAGAATACAGCGGAGAGCGATCCAGATTATTTCTGATAATCTCATGCGTTTTTTCATTTGTATAGGTAAGCCAGCAGGAAATCTGATCAATCTGCACATCTTTCGGATCTGTTGTAAAGGAAAACGGAACAATTTTTTCATCCCCAAATTGTTCTTCCATCTTAGAAAAATCAACCGATCTCTTGTCAATTCGCGCTGGAGTTCCCGTCTTAAAGCGATACATTTCAATCCCATTTGCTTTCAGAGAATCGGTCAAATGATTTGCCGCCTGAAGACCATTTGGTCCTGTATACACACTGACATCTCCGTGTATACAACGTGCGTTTAAGTACGTTCCTGTACACAGTACGCACGCTTTGCAGTGATATACTGCTCCTGAATTTGTACGGACTCCTGTTATGTTTCCATCTTCTACTATAATCTCATTTACTTCTGCCTGCTTGATTGAAAGATGATCTGTATTTTCCAGAACCATTCTCATTCTTCTGCTGTATTCTGCTTTATCTGCCTGTGCTCTCAGTGAATGAACAGCGGGACCTTTTGATTTATTGAGCATCTTGGACTGGATAAATGTCTTGTCAATATTTTTGCCCATCTCCCCTCCAAGAGCATCGATTTCTCTGACCAGATGTCCTTTTGAGCTTCCTCCAATATTCGGATTGCACGGCATCAAGGCAATGCTCTCCACGCTGACGGTAAAGATCACAGTCTCCATTCCAAGCCTTGCACTTGCCAGCGCCGCCTCGCATCCTGCATGACCGGCTCCTACAACTACTACATCCACAAATTCTTCTACGTTTCTCATGTTTTTCTCCTTTTTATGCAGACGGTTTTCTTTCTTTTTTTTGCTGTAAACGATCGTTTTTTTCTATTTTCCCATACAGAATTTTCCAAATATTTCATTGACAAGATCATCTTCTACAGATTCCCCTGTGATTCTTCCAAGCGCCTCATATGCACTCATCAAATCAATCGAATAAAAGTCTTCCGGCATCCCCATATCAATGCTGTTTCTGACCTGTTTCAGACTCTCTTTTGCCTCTTCCAAGGCCTGTTTCTGCCGTACATTTGTGATGTATACTTCATCATTAAATTCCAGATTTCCATGAAAAAACATGGTCTTTAGAGTCTGTTCCAATTGCTCCATTCCAGTCTTTTCTTTTGCCGAAATGCTGATAACAGGATGGTCAACTTTTCCCTTTAACTGCTCCTCTGTTGTGACCATATTCAGGTCTGTTTTATTCAAAAGTACAATCGCTTTTTTCCCTTTTATCATCTCTATAATTTCATTATCATTCTCATCCAGTTCTGTTGAAGAATCGACAACATAGATCATCAAATCGGCTTTTTCTGCCTTCTCTTTAGCCTTCTCTACTCCGATTTTTTCTACAACATCTTCTGTGTCTCTAATGCCGGCTGTATCGATCACATTCAGGCTGATTCCGCCAAAGAAAATCTGCTCTTCCAGCGTATCACGGGTCGTCCCCGCGATATCTGTTACAATGGCTCTGTCCTCCCCTACCAGCACATTCATCAGAGAAGATTTTCCCGCATTTGGCTTTCCTACAATTACAGTATTGATGCCTTCTTTTACAATTCTTCCGTTATCAAAAGAATCAATCAAAGCTCTTGTTTTTTCAATCCATTTATCCGTTTTTTCTGCCAGTTTCTCCGGATATCCTTCTAAACTGATATGCTCTGGATCATCTAAAGCAGACTCAATAAATGCAATCTGATATAAAATTTCTTCTCTTAATTCTTTGATCGGTCTGAGTACCGATCCCTTCAGCTGACTGATAGAACTCTGCAAAGCATATTGATTTTTCGCCTGAATAATATCCATGACTGCCTCTGCCTGAGACAGATCCAACCTGCCATTTAAGAATGCTCTCTTTGTAAATTCTCCTGGTTCTGCCGGTCTTGCCCCATATTTTATAACAGTCTCCAGCACTTTTTTCATTGCCAGAACTCCGCCGTGACAATTCACTTCTACTGTGTCTTCTGCCGTAAAACTATGCGGTCCTCTCATCAGCATCACGAGAACTTCATCTATGATTTCATCCCCGTCTGCAATATATCCGTAATGAATCGTATGGGACGGCTGTTCCTTGAGCTTTTTTATTCCTTTTTTGCTGCGGTAGATACGGTCTGCCACATCAAAAGCTTCAGGACCGCTGATTCTTATAATTCCTATTCCTGAATTCGACATTGCTGTTGAGATCGCTGCAATCGTATCTGTTTTCATAAATTCCTCCATCATTTTTATCTGTTTTCTATATCATACTCTTATCTGTATTCTATATCATACCCTATTTTATCGCAGCTGAAAATTGTTTTTTATCGAAAAAAATGTTATTTCTGACCAGGAAAAATACAAATGTATTTTATCTGCTTTGACCAGAAATAACATTTCATTTCAAATTACTATTTCTTTAAAGTTACAACTACTTTTCTATAAGGTTCTTCGCCCTCACTGTGTGTTGTGACATATGGATCATTCTGCAGCGCAGAATGAATTACACGTCTTTCATATGGATTCATTGGCTCCAAAAATACTGGTTTTTTTGTTCTTTTTACTTTAAAAGCAATATTTTTTGCCAGGTTTTCCAATGTCTCTTTTCTTCTGCTGCGATAATTTTCCGTATCCAGTTTCACGCGGATGTAAGCTTCTTTTTCTTTGTTTACTACCAAACTTACCAGATACTGCAGGGAATCCAGCGTCTGACCTCTTTTTCCGATCAGAACTCCCATATCTTCCCCTTCCATGCCGATTTCAAGAGCATCTTCTTTAAATTCAGCAGTAATCTGAACCTGCATCTGCATCGCATCGAAAACTTGCTTTAAAAATTCTACTGCCTTTTTCTCAGCGCGTTCTTTATCTGCCTCTTTGATTTCTTTTTTCTTCGGCTCTTCTTTTTTGGGTTCAGCTGTCGGCTGTTTTTCTTTTTGGATTTTCTCTTTTACAGGCTTATCTTTTTTTACCTTTTTCGGCATTTTTTCTGGCTGTTTTTCCGGTTTTTGTTCTGTTTTCGGAAGATTTTCCTCTTTTATTTCCTTCTCCAAAACTGCTGTTTCCCGTTTCTCAACAGTCTCTTTTTTCTCTTCTTTCGGTGCCCTTGGTTCTTCCATTTTGACGGATGGTTTTGTTTCAAACATCTGTTTAATCTCAGCCATCTCATCGAATTCTTTTTTCTCTTCTTTTCTTCTTGCTCTGATTACTGCAGGCTTACTCCCTATACCGAAAAACCCCGAACTTCCGTGTTCCAATACCTCATATTCAATATTGTCACTCGTTGTCTCCAACTGGATAGAAGCTTCAATAACTGCATCTTCTACCTTTTTCGCTGATACTCTAATATATTCCATAAAAATGCACCCCTATTTTTTGTTCTTCTCATTATACTTCTCTACCATTCTTGCCTTCGCAGCAATACTTCCTGGCTTCTCTTCCGCGTTCTTATAGTACTCTGTTGAACTCTTAATTCTTGCGTTTCTCTCTTCCTCAGTCATAACTTTTTTAGTCGGGGTATTAATATTTCTTGTATTTACCTTAGCCTGACTGTTTACCACTCTTTGCTGATTAATTCCCAGTTGTTCCTGCTTCTTTTTAACCTTATCCGCATTCTTTGCAATCAATTCATCAATATCCATCTTGTCCATATGTCTGTTGACAATTACCTGCTGAATGGAACGAATCACGGAACCTGCAATCCAGTAGATACCCATACCTGCTGGCAGTGTCAGACAGAAGAAAGCTGACATCAGAGGCATCACAACATTCATTGTTTTCATGGAGCTCATCATTGCACTCTGCTCTCCATTTGGAGCCGGCTGCTGAGGCATCAGTTTTGTATTCAGCCACTGTGTTAATGCAGATAATACCGGAATTGCCAGAGCGCCGATTATCAGCAGCCATGCACCTGTTGCAAATCCCTGCTGCATAATATTAAGCGGTGAATCAGAAATGTTTAGACCCAGGAAATAGTTCATATGATCGGCGCTTGCCTGTGTTTCCTGAATCAGGCTGCTCATATTTGGGAACTCTGCAGCCAGTTCAGTCCAGTTGGACGGTTTCAATTTATAAAGTGTATCAATAATTTTCTCAATCGTATATCCATTGCTGTAACTGATGTTCAGAGTTTTGGCAATTCCTTCCATAAATCCCTGGCTTGCCGAGTTATTTAAAAGCGCTTCAGCAAGAGGTTTAAATACATCATATACACGCCCTACATATGCCGGAATATTCCAGATTACCTGGTATAAAGCAAACAAAATCGGCATCTGAATGATCAGCTGAAGACAGCTTCCCATCGGAGAAACACCATACTTTGCATAAAGCAGCTGTGTCTCTTCGTTCATTTTCATCATAGAAACCTGATCATTTTTTCCCTTGTATTTCTTCTGAATTTTCTGAAGTTCAGGGTTCATATGTAGATCGGAAGAGTACACGTCTGAACTCCAGTC
>ERZ506371.57-NODE-57-length-18168-cov-3.87131_pt1 | contig 18168 bp, 19 predicted proteins | sample MGYA00513058_ERZ506371 | MGnify/ENA metagenome assembly ERZ506371 | reverse complement strand
ATTTTTTGCGGCACGTCTTCGGGAAGCGTCGTATCCATATTTCCGACGGTATTCGGCAGCCGCTTGTAATCGCCAACGGCGAACCAATCCTGCCTTGCATCCGTTGTCCCGTTCTTCAAAGTGCGGTGAAGTTCCTTGATGTATGCTTCTGAAATGGGTCTTTTAGCGTTTTCGATGATCAGATCGATGCACCTGAAATGATTGGCTGTTTCTACGATGTCGTCTACTTTCACCGAGCCGCCGCCGATCCCGATCGTATTCGTTTCAAAGATATAGCGGGTCTGGTCGTGCGTCAAACGGCTTCCTTCGATATGATTGGAATTGTATGTGAATTCGATCTGGACTTTATGATAGATGCCGCCCGAAATTTTTGCGCGTCTTTCTGCCGAAAGCCTTTCCAAAAGAGTTGGCGGCAACGAGGGCTTGTGATTCGCTCTTTCGGGCTTTTGCGCGTCTTCGGGGATATTCCAAGTCTTTCCCGTTAAAAACGCGCCGTCGATCCTGCCTGAGGCGCAGTAGTTGCGGACGCTGCGCTCCGAGATCTTCCATTTTTTCGCTGTTTCTGCCACCGATACATATTTCATACGAGTACCTCGTCTATCAGTATATCACGCTATCGGCAAAATTGCAAGAGGGCTGATTGGAAATGTGACGGTATTTTTGCCGATAACGGAAACAAATCTCTTCTTTCGCCCGCTTTTTGGGTAATGAAAAACCCCGCCGAACGCGGGGTTTCTGTTTTTATTCGGGATAAAAGCGGGGATCATTTGTCTTTGTCTGTTCTCCCGTCTGTGTCTTCGCTGCGGGGTTTTAGCTTGACGGGGCAGCTCATGCCGCAGGAGGGGCAGCTTCCGCCGCAGCCGTGGCATCCGCCTTTCTTATGACGCCGTTTCACGATGGAAATGACGGCAAAGACGGCTGCCGCGAGGATGATCGCCGCAATCACGAGGGTGACTGCAAGTCCCGCTCCCGTCAGCTCGGCGGCTTGAAGTTGTGCGCTTGAAAATAGCTGCCGCATGGTGTGCTCCTTATACGATGAGAAGCCCGACCTGATAGACGACGAAGGTCACGACCCAGGCGACGAGGAGGGTGAAGAAGAGAGAAAAGCACGTCCAGCCCCAGCTTCTCGATTCCTTGTGGATGGTCGCGATGGTCGCCGCGCAGGGGATATAGAGGACGCAGAACACCATCAAGCAGAAGGCGTTGAGGGAGGTGAAGCCGATAGCGCCGAGCGCCGCCGAAAAGGCTTCCATGCCCTCGGGGGAGCTCGCATTGACGATGCCGAAGAGGATGGCGCAGCTCGAAACGACGAGCTCCTTTGCGGAGATGCCCGCAATGAGGGCGACGACGATCTGCCAGAACCCGAGCCCGACCGGGATAAAGACAGGCACGAGGAATTTTCCCACATAGGCGGCAAAGCTCCCGCTCATATCCTCCACAAAGCCCGTGGGGCCGAAATTGAGGAGCGCCCAGATGAGGATGGTCGCAATGAAGATGGTCGTGCCCGCTTTCACGAGATAGTCCTTGACCTTCTCCCACACATAGATGGCGACGGTGCGCGCGTCGGGCATCTTGTATTCGGGCAGTTCGATGATGAGATAGTTGACCGTCTTCTTTTTGTCGATGAGGTGGGTGACGGCGGAGACGGCGATCGCCACGACGATGCCGATGAGATACATCGAGAAGGCGGCGAGCATCGCATATGCCCCGAAGAACATCTCCGAGAAGAGGATGTAGATGGTGAGGCGGGCGTTGCAGCTCATGAAGGGGGTGACGAGCATCACCTTGAAGCGGTCGCGCCTGCTTTCGAGTGCGCGGGACGCCATGATGGCGGGCACCGTGCAGCCGAAGCCCAGGAGCATGGGGATGAACGCCTTGCCCGAGAGCCCGAGCTTGCTCATGACGCCCTCCATGACGTAGGCAACGCGCGCCATGTAGCCGCTGTCTTCGAGGAAGGCGAGCGCGAGGAAGAGGATAAAGATGTTGGGCAGGAAGGTGAGGATGGTCCCGACGCCGCCGATGATGCCGTCGACGAGGAGGGAGACGAGGATGGGGTGCGCGCCGACGGAGGTGAGCCCCGACTGCGCCGTATCCGAAAGCCAGCCGAGCCCCAGCTCAAAGAGCGCTTTGATCGCATCACCCACATAGAAGGTGAGGAAGAAGACGAGCGCCATGATGCCGAGGAAGATGGGGATGCCCCACACCTTGTGCGTGAAGGCGCGGTCGAGCTTATCGGTGAAGACGTCCTGCCGCTGCTTGTGGATCATGACTTCATGGATGATCTCGTCGATGAAGTCGTATTTCTGATTGATGATGTCCGCTTCGTAGCTTCTGTCGAGGACGGAAGGAAGTTCGACGGGGTATTTTTCCGAGATCTCCTTGTCGCCTTCCAAAAGCTTGATGGCGTGCCAGCGTTTGTTAGGGGTATCGGGGTACTTTTTGTTGAGCTCACAGATAATGGCGTCGATCTTGTCCTCGATGGCATCCGAATAGACCATCGTGTATTCCGCGTGGTGGTCGTGGATGTGATGGGAGGGGGTCTTGTGGTCGTGGACGAGATTGTCGGGCCCCGCGCTGTCTTTGTGGTGGATGGCGGCGTGGAGGAGGGAGTCGAGCCCCTGCCGCTTTCTTGCCGTCACGGGGATGACGGGGATGCCGAGCATCTCCGGGAGGCGGTGCATGTCGATCTCCATGCCGCGCTTTTGAACGATATCCATCATGTTGAGAGCCATGACGACGGGTTTGCCGAGCTCCAAAAGCTGCAGCGTGAGATAGAGGCTGCGCTCTAAGGCGGAGGCGTCGACGACGTTGATGATGACGTCCACCTCGTCGCTTAAAATGAACTGACGGGAGACGGTCTCTTCCATCGTGTAGGAAGTGAGGCTGTAAGTGCCGGGAAGATCGACGAGATGGATGGTCTCGTTGTGTTCTTTGATGGCGCCCGAGACCTTCTCGACGGTGACCCCCGGCCAGTTGGCGACCTTGAGGTTGGCGCCCGTATAGGCGTTGAAGAGCGTCGTCTTGCCGCAGTTGGGGTTGCCGATGAAGCCGATGGTCATTTCATTGCTGCTGTTCATCGGGCGCCTCCTCGACTTCGATGTTCTTCGTGATGTTGTAGCCGAACGCAAAGCGCGTTCCGCGGAGTTTGACGACGAGGATGCCCTTCCCTTTGCGGTTGACAACGCGGATGGGGGTGTCGTCCGTCATGCCGAGTGCCTGCAGACGGCGCTCCGTTTCAAAGGGCAGGCCGATGCTTTTGACGATATAGTCCTTGTCCTTTTGTGCTTCATTCAGGTGCATATATGCTCTTTCTTCCTTTTTCGGGAGTATCGGTCTTATCCCTATTTTTATAGCGCGAACGCGAAAAAAAGTCAAGGGGATGAGGGCTCGTTCGGGCATAAAATGAGAAGATTTTCGTTGGTGTTGCCGCCTCACAAAAAAGGTAAATAATTTACCAAGAGGGGAAATATTCTGCAAGATTGTTCTTTTGATCTGCGCTATGATAGAGAAAAACAGTACCGTACTGTACGGTGGAGGAACTATGAACGAATCGAGAGAATTGGACGGCATTCACTTCTTGTTCCCCGTGGGGGAAAAGACGCCCGAAAAAGGGCAGAAGTCGTTTACGGGCGGGGACGTGTATCACTTTATGTTCATCCCGCATGAGAGCAAGCTCAACTGCCCGTTGGGCAATGTGACCTATACGCCGGGTTCCCGCAACAGCTGGCACGCGCACCCCGGGCTGCAGGTGCTCCTTGTCACCTACGGGAGGGGATGGTATCAGGAGGAGGGGAAAGCGCCGCGCGAACTGCACGCAGGCGACTATGTCGTCGTGGAGCCGGGCGTCAAACATTGGCACGGTGCCGCAAAGGACAGCTATATGGCGCAGCTGGGGTTTGTTGCCAACTGCCCCGAAGATTCCACGCTGACCTTTGAGCACGTTTCCGATGAGGAATATGCAAAATTACCTTGAGGAGGAAAATATGAACAGTTTACAGGGAAAGGTGGCGCTCGTTACGGGCTCCGGGCAGGGCGTCGGCCGGGGCATTGCCGAGTTCTTTGCCGAAGAGGGCGCCGTTGTCATCACCAACAACCGCAAGAAGAAGCAGAATACTGCGGTACCCGAATATCTCACGGGCGAGGCGAGGGAGCAATTCCTTGCAATGAGCGGCGATGCGGAGACGGCTGCTGAGGCCATCCGAAAGAAAGGCGGCAAAGCCGAGGCGTATTTTTGCGATGTCTCCGACTACGCCGCCGTGAAAGAGATGATCGATCATATCGTACAAAAGTACGGGCGCATCGATATCGTCGTCAATAACGCCGCGATCACGCAGGCGGGCGGGCTCATGCTGCTTTCCGAGAGCGATTGGGACAGGCAGACCGTCGTCAAATTAAAGGGCGCGTTCAATACCATGCGCCTTGCCGTGCCGTATATGATCGAGCAGGGCGGCGGGAGCTTCATCAACGTCGCCTCCGATGCGTGGGTAGGCATGGTGAATGCCGCCGCTTACAGCGCGTCCAACGCGGGGCTCGTGGGGCTCACCCGCTCCTGCGCCGCAGAACTTTTCCACTACAACATCAACGTCAATGCCATCTGCCCGCAGGCGGCGTCCCCGGGGCACGTCTCCGGCTTTACGAAGACGCTCCTCACGCTGGAAAAAGCGATGGGGGAGGGGTTCCATATGCCCGAAGAAAAGCGCAAAGAGGTGGAAGCCGACCACGGCGACGCCAGAAATCTTGCGCCCTTCCTCGCCTTCCTTGCAAGCGACGCGGGAAGGGGGAAGACGGGCGGCGTGTTCTCCGTGACGGCATCGGGTCGTATCTCCTGGTATGCGCCCGAAGAGGAGCTCGACGGGCTTCCGCGCTCTGCACCCCGCACGGTGGAGGAGATCGAAAATCTCATCCCCAAGTCGCCGCTCAAAGACGCGTTCATGCATGTTGCCGATACCTTTTAGACGAAATTCGAAATAAGAGCACGAAAATTAGGGCTGGTATTTAGAACAATATCGAAATAAAAAAGGACTTCCGCGGAAGTCCTTTTACTTTTTGCTTTTCTCGGGATGAGAGAGGGCGTCTTCGGGGGCTGATGGCTCGGCTGATCGAGCGGAAGAGGCGGCAAGGCGCCCAACTTTCTTTTTTCGGCGCACGCCGTCGAAGATCATGTAGATGCCGAGGCAGGCGGTGAAGAAGCACACCGCAAACCCGACGAGCCCGTTCATTTGCAGGGGAAGGTCGCCGCCGACCGCCGCAGAGAGCGTGATTTGAAGCGAAAAGAGGGAGACGAGCGCATCCGTCAGATTGAGGTTGCGGAGCGCCTGCGTGACGGGCTCCTGCCGCTTCCCCGACTTTACTTTATTGACGATGGCGAGGATGACCCGCGTGAAGGTATAGGCGGCGTTCGCGATCGCAAGAACAAAGCCCGTCTGCGTCTCTTTGGGCAGTGCGATCATGAGCGTGATGACGCCCGAGAGCGAAGCTTCAAGGAGCAGCAGTGCAACGCCGCTTATCAGATAGATGTTGAGTTTGCGTTCGTCGAAGGCGCGGCTTTCGCTGCCGTATTTTTTCAGCCCCTGCCCCGCGCAGAGGATGACGAAGAGGCGGATGACCATGAGCGCGAAGTAGTACGCGGCGAGGGCGTAGTACCAAACAGAATGATAGCGGATCGCCGTGACGCCGTTGACGACGACGTAGGCAAAGTCGAGGAGCGTCGAAAGCGAGGAATAGACGACGGTGCGCACCGTGTAGCTCGCAAGGAAGGTGCCCGCGTATTTGTTGCGGGAAAGGCGCGTCTTGGCGGCGAGCTTCACCTTCGGCACCCAGCGCACTATGGCGTAGATCGAGTAGGAAAGAGAGAGCGCCGTAAAGCCGTAGAGGACGGCGGCGAAGGGCTCCTCTTTTGCCCCCGAGGAGGATACTGTCGCCGAGAGCACGATCATGCCGCCCGTCAGAAGCGCCCATAAAAGGGCGAACCACGCGGGCGGTTCTTTGAAAAAGGCGATAAGCCGCTTCATCCTCTCCTCCTTTTCAAACGGTTTGCAAGCGCGTTTTGCCGATCGTGCGGCAGCGCTCTTTTCCATGATAGCACGTTTCGGGGATGATTTCAAGCATTCGGGAAAAATCAGGAAAAATTTGGCAGTTGAGGGTGCGTTTTGCCCGCTTATATGCTACAATAGAGGAAAAGCGGGCTGAGTGCCCGATGGGGGGAAGTATGTGGGAACTATTGTTGGCGGCGGGCATCCCGTCCGTCCTTGTCTCGGCGGTCGTCTCCGTGTGCATGAAGCGGCTCGAGCGCAGGGAAAGACGGCGCATCGAGGAAGAGAAGCGGCGGGATGCGGACAGGCGAAAGCTCGAACTTCTGCAGATCAGAGGCACGTTGGCTGCGATGAGCCTCGGTGAGGCGACGGCGACCGCGCTCAAAAACGGGCACGCGAACGGGGAAACGGACAAGGCGCTTGCCTATGAACAGCGCGTCAAGCACGAGATGCGGGCATTTTTGGAAGAGAGCGGCGTGGAGCACGTCGCCTGAGCGCCGCTTTCGGAAGTTCGCGGCAAAATAAGGGAGGAAACAATGGAGAATGCTTTGGAAGTGGTGACGGTGCCTGTGATCGCGGCGATCGTCTATGGCGTGATGGCGGTCTATAAGCAGCTGATGGCGGAAAAGTCCGCCGTGTGGACGAGCCTCATCCCCGTGTGGGCGGGCGTTTTGGGGATCGCGCTCGGCGTGGCGGCGTATTTTCTCGTGCCCGAGGCGATGCCTGCGGACAATGTGCTCTCGGCAGTCTTATTGGGGCTTGCTTCGGGCCTTTCGGCGACGGGGTTGGATCAGGTCTACAAGCAGATCAAAAAGTCGGGCGGAAATGACGTGTGAGAAAGAGCGGGGGCAAGGCATGAGTGATCTGGGAAGGCAAAGGGGGTGGCGTGCCGCGCGCATCGGACGCATGTTCAGGACGGCGGGCTATTGGCTCGTGTCGCTCACCTGGGGCGGCGTGATGACGCTGCTCGGCGCGGTGATCGCGCTCGGGATGCTGCTTTCGGGGCATGCGCCCAAAAAGCTGGGGCCGAACGTGTATTTCGAAGCCGGCTTGGGTTGGGGCGGCATGGAGTACGGGGCGTTCTTCTTCGTCGCGAGAGACGCGAGCGAAAGGACGCGCCTGCACGAGGCGGGGCACGGCATCCAAAACCTTGTACTGGGTCCGCTGATGCCGTTTTTGGTGTGCATCCCGTCCGCCCTCCGCTATTGGATGAGAAATTGCAAAACGCTTGCGGGCAAGCGGGCGTTTTCGGGCGCGGTCTGCCTCATATTGGCGCTTTTGGGCGCGGCGGGTCTGATCGCGGCAGCTGTTCTCGGGCTTTCGGGCGGGGTGTGGGCGCTCTTCGGGGTCGGGCTGTTTCTTGCAGCCTATGCGGCGGCGCTTGGCGTGTGGATGCTGGCGTGCGAGATCCCCAAGTACCGCCACGGCGCGTATGTGCCGTACGACGGCATCTGGTTCGAAGCCTCGGCGACCCGCCTCGGCGAACAGTATTACGGGTAATTCTTTCAAGCCGCGTGCGGGGCACAATGCCCCGCCCGCGGCTGCAAAGAAAAAGCGGCGGCGCACTTGAAGTGCGCCGCCGCATCCTTATTTGATTGACGATTTCGCGCGGCTGTGCATGCGCGGAAGTTACGAGCGGTTCTGCTCGTCGACGATGTTATCGGCATGATACATTTTGCGAAGCAGGGGCTTTTCGATCTTGCCCGTGGCGTTGCGCGGCACCTTCGCGAAGATGATGCGGCGGGGGCGCTTGTAGCGGGGGAGCTCCTTAGAGAACTCGTTGATGTCCTCCTCCGTGCAGGTGACGCCCGCGGGCGTTTCCACGATGGCGCAGGCGATCTCGCCGAGGCGCGCGTCGGGAAGCCCGATGACGGCGACGTCCTTGATGAGAGGGCACTTGCTCAGGAAGTTTTCGATCTCGACGGGGTACAAATTTTCGCCGCCCGAGACGATGACGTCCTTCTTTCTATCGACAAGGTAGTAAAAACCGTCCTCGTCCTGCCGCGCCATGTCGCCCGTCAGCAGCCATTCGCCGCGCATGACTTCCTTCGTCGCTTCCTCGTTGCGGTAGTAGCAGCGCATGATGCCGGGGCCCTTCAAGGAAAGTTCGCCCACTTCCCCCTGTTCCACTTCGGTGACGCCGTCCTCTTTGACGATGCGCGCCTGCCAGCCGTAACCGGGGATGCCGATGGCGCCCACCTTTTTGAGGTTCCCGATGCCGAGATGCACGGCACCGGGGCCGATGGACTCCGAAAGGCCGTAGTTGGTGTCGTACGCCTGCCCGGGGAAGTATGCCTGCCAGCGCTTGATGAGGCTCTGCGGCACGGGCTGCGCGCCGATGTGCATGAGGCGGAATTGGCGGATATTGTAGTTGTTGAGTTTGAGTTCGCCCGAGTCGAGTTTTTCGAGGATATCCTGCGCCCACGGCACGAGCAGCCAGACGATGGTGCATCGCTCGTTGGAGATGGTCTCCATGATCGCTTCGGGGGAGATGCCGCGAAGGAGCACCGCCTTGCTTGCGGACATCAGACTTCCCATCCAGTGCATCTTCGCGCCCGTGTGGTAGAGGGGCGGGATGAGCAGGAACACGTCGTCGCGCGTCTGGCGGTGGTGGATGTATTCGACCTGCGCCGCGTGCATGAGCGAACGGTGCGCGTGCAGGATGGCTTTCGGGAAGCCCGTCGTGCCGCTCGAAAAGTAGATGGCGGCGTCGTCCTCGTCGGAAAGCTCCACGTCGGGGGCGACGGAGGAATAGTTGTTGACCTGCTGGTCGTAGCTCTCTGCAAAAGTCGGCACCATGACGCCGCCCACAAAGAGGAGGATGCGGTTTTTGCCGATCTCGTCGGCGATCTCCTCGACGCGCCCGATGAATTCGGGGCCGAAGAGCAGGATGTTGACCTCGGCAAGATCGACGCAGTACTTGATCTCCTCCGCCGTATAGCGGTAGTTGAGCGGCACCGCGAGCGCGCCCGTCTTTAAGATGCCGAAGTAGATGGGGAGCCATTCGAGGCAGTTCATGAGGAGGATGCCGACCTTGTCTCCCTTCTTGATGCCGCGTGCAAGCAGCATGTTGGCGACGCGGTTCGCCTTTTCGTCAAAGACGCGCCAAGAGATCTCGCGGCGGTAGTGGCAGAGGGGGTTGCCCTCGACGAGGGCATACTCCCGCCAGGTGCGGCGGCTCTTTTCCTGGATCTCGGGGTTGAGCTCCACGAGCGCCACGTCGTTGGGGTAGACGGAGGCGTTTCTCTCTAACAGTTGCGTGATGGGCATAACCTTTCTGACCTCAGTAGAGCTTGCGCTTATCGATAACGCGCACTGCCTTGCCTTCGCTCCGCGCGATGGACTTGGGTTCGACGAGACGGACGTTCGCCGTGATGCCGAGCATGGAGCGGAGAGCTGAGACGAGCTTTCTCTCCGCCGCCTTGACGGTATCGAGATCGCTGCCCATATCGGGCTTTCTCTCGACGTTGACATCGAGCGTATCGGTATTGTTGACGCGGTCGACGAAGATCTGATAGTTGGCTTCGTAGCCGTGATTGAGGAGCACCGTCTCGATCTGCGAAGGGAAGACGTTGACGCCGCGGATGATGAGCATATCGTCGCTGCGGCCCAGGGGCTTACTCATCTTGACGAGCGTTCTGCCGCACGAGCAGGGCTTTCTCGAGAGCACGCAGATATCTTTGGTGCGGTAGCGAAGGAGGGGGAAGGCTTCCTTGTCGAGCGAGGCGAAGACGAGTTCGCCCTTGCTCCCTTCAGGGAGCACTTCGCCCGTTTCGGGGTCGATGATCTCGGGATAGAAGTGATCTTCGCAGATATGCATGCCCGTCTGCTCTTCGCATTCGAAGGAGACGCCGGGGCCGGAGATCTCGGTAAGGCCGTAGATGTCATAAGCCTTGATGCCGAGCTTTTTTTCGAGCTCCTGCCGCATCTCTTGCGTCCATGCCTCCGCGCCGAAGATGCCCGCGCGCAGCTTGATCTCATTGCGCAGGCCCTTCTCTTCGATGGCTTCTGCAAGATAGAGGGCATAGGAAGGGGTGCAGCAGAGGAAGGTCGCCTGCAGATCGACCATGAACTGCACTTGTCTGTCGGTATTGCCCGAAGAGGTGGGGATGGTGAGACAGCCCACCTTGTGCGAGCCGCCGTTGAGCCCGGGGCCGCCCGTGAACAGCCCGTAGCCGTAGCTCACCTGCACGACGTCCTTGTTGGTGCCGCCCGCGGCGACGATGGCGCGCGCACAGCACTCTTCCCAGATGTCGAGGTCTTCCTGCGTGTAGAAGGCGACGACGCGCTTGCCCGTCGTGCCCGAAGTCGACTGGATGCGGACGCAGCGCTCCAAGGGGGTCGCAAGAAGACCATAGGGGTACGCTTCGCGCAGGTCGTCCTTTGTGAGGAAGGGGAGCAGGCGGATGTCGTCGAGGCTCTTGATGTCCTCGGGCGTGACGCCCTTTTCTTCCATCTTTTTGCGGTAGTAGGGCACGTTGTCGTAGACGTGCTTCACCTGCTTTAAGAACTTTTCGTTCTGGAGCGCACGCATTTCGTCGCGCGACATGGTCTCTTCATGGGGCTGATAGTATGTGTGCATCGGAAATTCTCTCCTTTTTCCCTTATCGTTTGTTATGTTCAGGCGGTTTCGGATGCCCTGCCGAGTTCGAACGCTTTGAGATTGAGTTCGACGAACTTCTGGGGCACGCATTCGCGGATAGCTTGCTTCCAATCTTCGGGGTCGTAGTCGAAGTAAGAGGAAAGCCTGCCCAAAAGCACGATATTGACCGCCTTTTCGCTGCCCGCCTCGCGCGCGAGGGATAAACAGTCGAAAGCGTCGATCTTCACGCCAAGAGAGGCGATCTTTTCCGCCAAATTTTCGGGATACTGCGCCGCGCCCGTGATGACGGGCATGGGGTCGACCCTTTGCGTGTTGGTGACGATGACGCCGCCCTCTTTGAGGTATTCCGTCCAGCGGGCGGCTTCCAAAAGCTCGAAGGAGACGATGACATCCGCCTCGCCCTTGTCGATGACGGGGGAGAAGACTTTATCGCCGTAGCGCACATAGGTGACGACGCTGCCGCCGCGCTGGCTCATGCCGTGTACTTCGGAAACTTTGACGTCGTAGCCGTATTTGAGGAGCAGATGCCCCAAAAGCTTGCTGGCGAGCAGCGAACCCTGTCCGCCCACGCCCACGATCATAATATTTTTCGTCTGCATGGTATCCTCCTTACTTCACGATGGCGGAGAACTTGCAAAGTCCCTCGCACACGCCGCAGCCGACGCACTGGGTGCTGTCGATGACGGCCTTCCCGTCCCGCATGCTGATGGCGGGGCAGCCGAGCTTCATGCACGCCTTGCAGCTCCTGCACTTGTCCGCCTCCACATGAAGGGGCGGGGCGTGTTTGACGTATTTCAAAAGCGCGCAGGGGCGGCGGCTGATGATGACGGACGCCTCTTCTGCTGCAAGCTCTTCGAGGAGCACCTTTTCGGTTGCCGCAAGGTCGTAAGGGTCGACGACGCGCACGCGGGTAAAGCCCATCGCGCGGCAGAGCGCTTCTAAGTCGATCTTGCCCACAGGGTCGCCCTTGATGTTGTAGCCCGTAGTGGGGTTCTGCTGATGGCCCGTCATGCCCGTGATGGAGTTATCGAGGATGATGACGGTGGAGACGCTCTGATTATAGGCGATGTTGGCAAGCCCCGTCATGCCCGAGTGCATGAACGTGCTGTCGCCGATGACGGCGACCGTCTTGTTCTCGCTCTCTTTGCCGAGCGCCTTGTTGAAGCCGTGGATGCCCGAAAGCGAGGCGCCCATGCAGGTGGAGATGTCGAGGGCATAGAGGGGAGCCGTCGCGCCCAGCGTGTAGCAGCCGATGTCGCCGAACACGGTGAGCTTGTGCTTGGAAAGGAGATAGAACATCCCCCTGTGCGGGCAGCCCGCGCACATGACGGGCGGGCGGGGAGGCACGGCGTCTGCAAGCTTCTTGCCCTCAGGAACGGGGCGGCCGAAGGCGGCGGCAATGAGGTTCTGCGAATATTCGTCCTCCAAGGGGAGGATATCCTTGCCGATGACCGTGAGCCCGAGCTGTTTGCAGTAATTTTCGATGACGGGATCGAGCTCTTCGATGACGGCGAGCGACTTCACGTTGGAAGCGAACTTCCTGATGAGCTTTTCGGGCAGGGGATGCACCATGCCGAGTTTTAAGACGCTGACGCTGTCGCCGAAGACTTCCTTCGTGTACTGATAGGAAGTGGAAGAAGTGATGATGCCGAGCTCCTTGCCGCCCCATTCGATGCGGTTGAGGGGGGTGGTCTCCGCATACTCTTTTAGCGCCTTCATGCGCTTTTCAACGTCGTAGTGCCGCTTCTTTGCGTTAGCGGGCATCATGACGTTCTTCTGGATATTCTTTTCGTAAGGCTTTGTGGGCCGCTCTTCGCGTTCGCCCGTTTCCACAACGCTCTGCGAGTGCGCAACGCGCGTGCACATCTTGATGATGACGGGCGTATCGAACTTCTCGGAAATTTCATAGGCGGCCTTGGCAAAGGCGAGGGCTTCGCTGCTGTCCGAAGGTTCCAGCATGGGGATCTTGGCGGCTTCCGCATAGTGGCGGGAATCCTGCTCGTTCTGCGAGGAATGCATGCCCGCGTCGTCCGCAACGCAGATGACCATGCCCGCATTCACGCCCGTATAGGCGATGGTGAAGAGGGGGTCGGCGGCGACGTTGAGCCCGACGTGCTTCATGCCGCAAAAGCTCCGCTTCCCTGCCATCGAGGCGCCGAACGCCGTTTCCATGGCGACCTTTTCGTTGGGCGCCCATTCGCAGTAGATGGCGTCGTACTTTGCCGCTTCCTCGGTCACTTCCGTGCTCGGGGTGCCGGGATAGGAGGAGGCGACGCAGCAGCCTGCTTCATAGAGGCCGCGTGCGAGCGCCGCATTGCCCAGCATCAGTTGTTTGCTCATGATTTTCTCTCCTTCATAGATCGACGCGCTCCTGCGCTCCGCATGGGGGCGCAAGGGCGCAAAATGTTACAAGTTGAGTAGTTTTTTGGCGTTTCCGCCCAGGATGAGCGCCTTTTCCTCGTCAGAAAGGGGGCAGCTCTCGATACGTTCGACCTGCTCCTTGTGCTCCGCCCATGGGCTATCCGTGCCGAAGAGGACGCGCTCCGCGCCGAGAAGGCGCACAAGCTCCGCAAATTTTTGCTTGGAAAGCTGTTTGACGCGGCTTTCTTTGGGGAAATCGTCGAAGTAGGCGATATCGCCGAGGGTGAAGGCGGTGTCGAAGAGGAGCTCGGTATCGGCGAGCCAGTCTTTAACTTCCTCCCAAAGCTGCCAGCCGCCGAGGTGCGCGACGATGAGCTTTTTGGGTTTGACGGCTTCGTACAGGATGCGCGTCTGACGGGGGGATGCCCATTCGCCCGGGATGCCGATATCGACGCCCCCGTGCACGAGGGTAATGAGCCCGAGCTCTTCCGCATAGCCGACGATGCGCTGATAGCGGATGTCGTCGAAGGTGACCTGCTGATAGGCGGGGTGGAGCTTGAAGCCCTTGAGCCCGAGCTCTTGGATGAGGCGGAGCTCTTCCTTATAGTTGGGCGTATCGGGGTGCATGCCGCCGAAGGAAAAGACGTGCGTTTTGTCGGTCTGTTCGTTGACTTCCGCGGCGGCGCGGTTGATCTTTTCCGTCTTCAAGGGATTGGTGACGACGGGCTGCACGACGGCGAGAGAGACGCCCGCCTCTTTGATGGCGGAAGAGAGCCCTTCGACGGTGCCGTCCGAAAAGGAATGCGTATGGCTGCGCCCTTCAAGCGAGCAGACCGTCTGTTTGGCGATCGCATCGGGAAAGGTGTGGGTATGGATATCGATGATCTCGTGATTTTGCATAGGATACTTCTTTGTGCTTTTCCAAACAGTATATCACATTTTTTCATAAAGGGGAAATGTTTGCAAGGCACTTCCGCAAATTCGGACAAATTTTTTGCGAACTTCCTGTAATTCGTTTGTAATTTTATGCGGAATATGGTAATATCAATGGGAAAATTTGCAAGTTAAGGTGAGAATATGCAGATCGTATTATATCTCGTCATGCTCGTCCTCTTTTTCGGCGTGATGATCGCGGTGGGCTTCGTCTGCCGCAGGAAGTCGCGGACGTCGCAGGGCTTCATGCTGGGCGGCAGGAGCGTGGGCCCGTGGCTCACGGCGTTTGCCTACGGCACGAGTTACTTTTCCGCCGTCGTCTTCGTGGGGTATGCGGGGCAGTTCGGCTGGAAGTTCGGCGTCTCGTCGACGTGGATCGGGCTCGGCAACGCGCTTTTAGGCTCCCTTCTTGCGTGGGTGGTGCTGGGAAGAAGGACGCGCGTCATGACGCAGCATCTTAAAAGCTCCACGATGAGCGATTTCTTTGCCAAGCGCTATTTTTCGCCCGCGCTCAAGATCGCGGCGGCAATCATCATCTTCATCTTCCTCATTCCCTATACGGCGTCTCTCTACAACGGGCTTTCGCGCCTCTTTGAGATGGCGTTCCACATTGATTTCTGGATCTGCATCGTCATCATGGCGGTGCTCACCGCGGTGTACGTTGTCGCGGGAGGCTATACGGCGACCGCCATCAACGATTTCATCCAGGGCATCATCATGCTCGTGGGCATCGTGGCGGTCGTGGCGGCGGTCATCGTGAACGGCGGCGGCTGGGAGCAGATCTTTACCGATCTTTCGCAAATTCCCGCCGATAACGGTTCCGGACAGCTCGGCGTCTTCACGTCCTTCTTCGGCCCGGATATCCTTTCTCTTCTCTCCGTCGTTATTTTAACGTCGCTCGGCACCTGGGGGCTTCCGCAGATGGTGCAGAAGTTCTATGCCATCAAGGACGAGCAGGCGATCAAGAAGGGGACGCTCATCTCCACGCTGTTTGCCCTCGTCGTGTCGGGCGGGTGCTACTTCCTCGGCGGATTTTCCCGCCTCTATCCCGAAGCGTTCGCCTCGGGCAGTTATGACGCGATCATCCCCGCGATGGTCTCCGAACTTTCGCCCTTCCTCATCGGGCTCGTCATCATCCTCGTGCTGTCTGCTTCCATGTCGACGCTCTCCTCGCTTGCGATGGCGTCTTCGGCAAGTCTTACCATCGACCTCATCTCGCCCGCGGCAAGGAGCAAAGACAAGCCTTTGACGGACGGGCAGGAAGTGTTCATCATGCGCGTCCTCATCGTCGTTTTCGTCGTCATTTCCGCCGTCATCGCCATCGTGCAGTACTACGGCAATTTCAGCTTCATCGCGCAGATGATGGGCGTTTCGTGGGGCGCGCTCGCGGGCGCCTTCCTCGCGCCCTTCCTCTACGGGCTGTATTGGAAGAAGACGACGAAGGCTTCCGTGTGGTTCAGCTTTTGCTTCGGCGTCGGCGTGATGGTCTTGTATCTTGTCTACGACTTAGCGCTCAGCAGCTACTTCACGCTGCCCGCCTTCCTCGATTCTTCGCTCACGCTCGGCTCGCTGGTGATGCTCCTGAACCTGGCGCTCGTGCCGCTCATCAGTCTGTTCACCAAAAAACCCGATGCGGACAAGGTGGACGAGATCTTCTCCTGCTATAATAGGACGATCACCGTCCATATGACGACCGCCCTCGACGAAGCGGATAAAAAGAAGTAAGGAAGATCTCCGATCATATATTCTTTCCGAAAGAAAAGTCCATCCCGTTTTGGGATGGACTTTTCATATGCAAAGGAAGAATACGACGCCGTTACACACGGACAGAGCCGACGAAGGGGGCGCCGGGAAATTCAATCGTCTGCAAGTTTGCGTAAAAAGTCTTTTGGCGTGAGGACGGACACGGTCGATTTTGCAAAATCTTGGATATTGCGTGTGACGATGCAATCGACTTCCGTCCGTGCCGCCGTTTCGATCATGACCGCATCTTCAAAATCGGAAACAGGAGAGGGGATGGCTCTTCGGCAGTCGATCCCTGCGGTATCGGCGACTTCAAATAGGGTAAAAAGCTTGTTGAGGACTTCACGAGAGGCTTTATCGTTGTGTGTATAGCGGTGCATGAGATAGTAAATATCCGTGGAAGCTTTTGGCGTGATGCACCCTACAAACAAATTGCTTGCCGCGGCTAAAAACAGATCTTGCGCGTCCTTGCAGAAAGGTTCTCTGCATTGAAGTGCGTCTACAATGACGCAAGTATCCAGAAGTGCTCTCATATTTTCCCAAGCCTCTCGTCGCGCGCTTCCTCTTCGGTGACGTCGTCGGGCAGAATGCCAAACAGAGATTTTGCGATGTCGACACGTTCGCGGAACGGGTTGGTGAGCTTTGAGATCACTTTGCCGTTTCGGGTGATATAGACGTCTTCCGTGGCGGAAAGGATCAGATACTTGCTTAAATTGGATTTCAGTTCGGTAGCGGTGATCGACATAAGACTTGCCTCCTTCTTTTCGTACTATTATTATAGCAGAAATGTACGATTTTGTCAATAGAAATCGTACATTTTGAGTCGGATCATATCACATTGACGAGGATGCCGAGGCCGCCCGAAAGGAGAATGAGGAGGATGGGCGAAAACTGCCTCTTTTTGAACACCCGCCAAAGGACGGCGACGGCGGCGATCATGAGAAAGATCGCAAGGGCGCGCCAGTCGAAAGAGAAGGCGTCTCCCACCGACGTGAAGCCGAAAACTTGCGTTACAAACATCGTGAGGGCGGTCGCCAATATGAGCCCGACGATGGTGGGGCGGATGCCCGAAAGCACGCTCTTGACGCCCGCGTACTTCAGAAGATTTTTGATGAGCGCCGCAATGATGAGGATGATGACAAAGGAGGGGAGGATGACGCCCAGCGTTGCAACAAGCGCCCCCAAAAAACCCGCCTGCGCCGAGCCGATGAAGGTCGCCATATTGACAGCGAGCGGCCCCGGCGTCGATTCCGCGACGGCGATGAAATTGAGGAATTCTTCCTCCGTCAGCCAGGCGTTTTCAAGCACCGTCTCGCGGATGAGCGAGATCATGCCGTATCCGCCCCCGAAGGACACCGCGCCGATCTTCAGAAAGGTCAGAAAGAGGGTGAGATAGATCATTGTTTTTCCTCCTCATCGGGCATATTTTCCGAGTTTTCTTTCCGACGGGCGCGGAGATAGGAGAAAAGATACAAAAAAAGCGCGAGCCCCGCCGTGATGAGGATATACCACACCGAAGAAAATGCGATGGAAAGCACGCTCAGCGCGATCATGACGGCGATGACGACGGCAGTTACAGCAATGTTCCACACCGTCTTTTCGAGCTTTAAGAGCATCTTCACGCCCGCGCTCAAAATGAGGAAGATGACGCACACCTGGATGCCGTCGAAGGCATAGGCGACGTACTTTAAAGAGAGGAAGGCGTCGAAAAAGAGGGAGATCAGAAAGATGATCGAAAAGGAAGGGAGCGCGACGGCGATGGTCGCCGAAAGCGAGCCCCAAACTCCTGCCAATTTGTAGCCGACATAGGTCGCCGCGTTGATGGCGACGGGCCCGGGCGTTGATTCCGCGATGGCGACGACGTTGAGAAATTCGTCGTTTTCGAGCCATTTGCGCTTGGCGACGAGTTCGCTTTCGAGGAGGCTGATCATCGCGTACCCTCCCCCGAAGGTGAAGAGCCCGATCTTGAACATGACGAGAAAAAGTTTTAAGCAGGTCTTGAATTTCTGCATGGTGCGCTCCGCTGTTTTTTTGTATTATACCTCTTGACAGAAAATAAGTAAAATACTATAATCAAATAAAAAACATAGGAGAAAGCTATGACGATACGGCATCTGAAGACATTTTGCGCGGTGTGCGAGGAGGGCGGCATCACGCGGGCGGCGGAAAAGCTGTGCGTGGCGCAACCCTCGGTGAGCCAGACGGTCTCCGAGCTCGAGCGCTACTACGGCGTGAAGCTCTTCGACCGCGTGGGAAGGCGGCTCGTCCTGACGCCCGAGGGCGAGCGGCTGCGCGTCAAGGCGCAGGAGGCGATCGCAAGCTTTTCGGAATTTGAAGAGGCGGCGCGGGACACGAATGCGCGGCATGTCATCCGCATCGGCTCTTCCGTGACGGCAGGGCAGATGGTGCTTCCGCGCCTCATTGCCGCCATCGAAGCAACGCTCGATCGCGCCGAATGCCGCGCCATAGCCGACAGCGCGGCGGCAGTCGAACAGC
>ERZ506371.49-NODE-49-length-19342-cov-4.16586_pt1 | contig 19342 bp, 19 predicted proteins | sample MGYA00513058_ERZ506371 | MGnify/ENA metagenome assembly ERZ506371 | reverse complement strand
GATAGATGTGATCGTAGGAGAGGGTGCCGTAGTCGATGAGCACGCCGATGAGGCATTCGGACGCGGACGCCGTGTTCTCATCCGCAAGCAGATACACTTCGGACGTTTCCGAAAAATAATCGGAAAAATCGTTGCCGTAGGCGTAGTAAACTTCCTCTCTGCCGCCCTTGTAGCGCGCCACCTGCACTTCGGGGGCAGGACCTTCCGCATCGCGCATGAGGTGGGAGGCGATCTGCTGCAAGTCGTCGAGATACCCGCCGCCGTTGGTGCGCAGGTCGAGGATGAGGTCGGTCCTCCCCCGCGCCTTCATGGTTTCGAGGCAGTATTCGAACTCGGCGGAGACGTTGCCGCTGAACTCGTCGATGCGGATATAGGCGGTGTCTTCGTCGAGGGAGGAGAGGCGATCCTCTTCGCGGAAGTCCATCACGGTGTTTTCGCCGAACGTCATGCCGGTCTCGCTGTCGCGGTAGATGCAGTACGTCCGCTGATATTCTTCGGGCGTGATGTAGTAATACCCGTACCCGTTGTACGTCGTCTCATACCCCAGGAGCAGGACAAGCTCCCCGCCCGGCACGGCGGCGATATCGGATGCGAACTGCTCATACGTCGTGAAGGGGACCGCGGGCCCCGAGACGGTGGCATCCGCCCGCACGAAGTAGGAAAAGATGCGCATCCCCTTCCGCACCCCCGCGCGATAGGCGGGAGAATTGTAGGAAACGAGCGCGATCGTGCCCGAATCGTCGCCCCTGAGGAAGGAAATGCCGTAGTCGTAGTTCTGCCCCGCGCCCGCGCGCAGATAGTCGGCGTAGTCTTCGGGCGAATAGTACTGCGAATAGGGATCGAGGGCCTCGTTGAGCGCGGAGAGAAGCTCTGTGCCCGTTGCGTCCTCGCCCGCGCTTTCAAGTACCTTCTCGCGCGAGAAATCTTCGGGATAGTAGTAGCGTTCGGTGACGTCGAGCGCCCACAAAAAGGTGCGCATGTCCTCGTCGATCGCATAATAGCGGACGAACCAGCCGATGAGGAAGCCCGCGGCGAGCAGTACGAGCGCCAGGAGAAGGGAAATGAGGCGGCGCTGCCACGACTGTTTGCGCGTGGGGCGGGGAGAGGACAAGTTCTCCCTCTCATCGGGGCGTGCTTCGGGAACGGGATCGAAAAATTCGTCCTTTTCTTCGGGGGTGTTGGGTTTGTTGAAGTCGGGATCCATAGAGCCTCCTTGCCGCACCCTTTAGGGGTTGAGCAGTTTGTAGAGAATGGTGATGACGCGGAAGGTGACCGCATCGGAAAATTTGCGGATGTTGAGCCCCGTGATGCGCTCGATCTTATCGAGACGGTACATGAGGGTGTTGCGGTGCATAAAGAGATCGCGCGAGGTCTCGGAGATGTTGAGACTGTTCTCGAGGAACCGCTCCGCCGTCTCCATCATGTCTTGATCCTCAAAGACTTCGTCGGCGCTTTCCACATAGAACTGCTCCATATACTCCTTCAAGCGGTCTTTGGGAAGGTCTTCGAGCATCTTCACGAGCAAGTACTCGCGGTAGGTGTGCACCTTGCATTCGGAGGAAAAGAGGGCGCTCACGCGCACCGCCGTGGACGCCTGGCGGTAGGAAGAGGCGATCTCGACAAAGCTCTTCATCTCGCAGCCGATGCCGATGCTCGCCTTGACGCCCAGCTCCTCGTAGAGCGACTGGCTCAGAAAATGCCCGAATTCGAGGGGCGTTTCGTCGGCGTCCATGAACTTGACGACGACAAGATGGGTATCGTCCATGCGCACCGCCATATCGGAAGCGTCCTGAAGGCAGCTCTCGATGTGGGCAAGCGCCTCTTCGATGCGCTTGGGAACGAGCAGTTCGACGGCAAAGCACGCGCCGTCAGATAAGTTGAACTTGGTGAGGAAGCGGTAGATATACCAGCCCGAGCCTTCGCCGAGCAGGATGTTTTTGAGATAGTCCGCCTTATCGGGCAGCACTTCGCGGGCATCCGCATGGGAGACGAGATAGGCAACGAGCTTTGCGCGCTCCTCTGCCTCCTTCCCCGCGCCCGCAAGATAGGCTTCCGCCGTTTCGCCGCAGTAAGAGAGGGTGAACTTCGTCTCTTCCCCGCCGCGGGGCACGAGCCTTACTTCCATGCCCGTCTTTTCCTGTACGTCCTTCAAGAGGCGGGTAAGCTCCGCCTTCGTCTGCTGTGTCATCACATTCTCCCCTTATTTTGCAAAGCGGCGCCCCAAAGAGAGGGCGTTCCGCCGTCATACGGGTACGATTATACCATTTTGCGGCGGGAAATTCAAGGGTTTTCACAAATTCTGCACCAAAATTGCACGCGGCATACGGGAGAGGGCGAAAAGCAGGAGCGTTTTCCGCCCCGCCTGCCCAAAGTGCGCCAAAATGCGACGCTTTCTCCCCGTCCGCCCGCGAAAGACAGGTGCTATAATGGAAGAACTTTCAAGACAAGGAGGGAGATACATATGGAATTTTCTGTGGAAGGAGCGCTCGTCTGCGGCGGGGCGCCCACGGCGCGCGTGCGGCGGGAGACGGAGGTGTTCCTCGAAGAGAAGGCGCATGAAAAACGGAGGACGCACCCCCTCTTTTATGCCTTCTGCTGCGGAGCCGGGGCGCTTTGCGCCGTCTTCGGGCTGTTTGCGGGGATGCTCCTCCCCTATTCCGCCGCGGCGATGGCGGTCGCGGGAAGGGATACGATGATGGGGAGTTCGCTCTTCGGCATGACGGCAGAGCTCCTGCGCGGGAGCCTGCCCGCCGCGGACAGCGCCTATTCGCTCCTTCTTGAGATGTTCCTTGCGGCAGCGGCGCTTTCCGCCGCCTTCGCCCTCGGCTGTTCGGTGCTCGCCTTTGCGGCGGGGCGCACGGCAAGGACGCTTGCGGGGCTTTCGATGACGCTCACCCTTGTCTCCTTCGGCGGATTTTCGGCGCTCGTTTTGCTTGGCGCGGAGACGGAAAAGGCGGCGCTCCCTATAGACGCGCTCTTCGTCTTTTCGGGGACGCTCCTCCTTCGCACGGCGTGCATCCTCGTCCGCCGCCGGGGGAGAGGGGGTTCCGGGCTCTTCCTGCTCCTTTTTTCTGCCGCGGCGTATGCGGGGCTGTGCCTGCCTTCTTCCCCCTTCCGGGAGAAACTTCTTTCGGTGCTCTCCCTCCCGCCCGCGCTTTGGGAGCAAAAGGAGCTTGCGCTCTTCGTGCTCTTTGCGGTGACGGCGCTCGGGCTTTGTTTGAGTCTTCTGCGCCTCGGCGCGCAAAAGGGCGCCCCTTTGGACGCCGTCCGCTTCTTTTTGCAATGCGCGGCAGCCGCCGCGGCGGCAGCCTTCTATGCCGTGGAAGAGGGCCCCGCCTTCCTGACGCAAAACTTTTCTCCCCTTCTCGTCGGCGGGGCGGCGCTTTTGGGGCTCGTCCTCTCGGCAGCGGTCGCGGCAATGAGAGCGGCGGAAAAAAAGCAACAACGCCCCCGGACGCCATGAAAAAAGCCCCGTTTTGAACGGGGCTTTTTTATTGCAGTTTCATGTAGACGGTGATGCCGTCCTGTTCGGAATATTCGCGGCGCAGACAGACGGCGTCGACGAGGAAGAGCCCGCGGCCGCATTCGTCGCTCAGCGAAGAGCAGCGGCTCACTTGGGGCGGGCGGAAAGAATTTTCCCCCCGCACCGAAAAGAGAAGCTCATCCCCCTTTCGTTCCGCGCGGAAAAATGCCCTGCCGCCGCCGTGGCGCAGCACGTTGATGACAAGCTCGTTGACGACGAGCTTGCTGTCGAACACGACGCCTTCGGGGATATTTTCCTTGGAAAGGCGCGTGCACATCGTATCGAGCGCCGCTTGCAGCGCGGCGTGATCGCCGATCTCGAAGTACATCATTCTGCCATCCCCTGTTTGAGGTCTTCTTTGAGTTTTTGCAGGATCTTGCGCTCCATGCGCGAGACATACATCTGCGAAACGTTCATCCTTCTTGCCGTCTCCGCCTGCGAGAGCTCCTGCCCGAAGCGATAAGAGACGAGCTGCTTTTCGGGCTCGCTCAGAAGAGAGAGCGCGCGGCGGACGGCGTCGTTTTGTTCGATGCGCTCGAAGGCGTCTTCCCCTGCGGGGAGCACGTCGTAAAAGCTTGCGCCGTCTTCCCCGTCTTCGCCGTCGGCGGGGCGGTCCAGCGAGACGACGCTGCCTGCTTCCATGCAGCTCAATACCTCTTCTTCGGGAACGCCCAGCTTTTCGGCGATCTCCTTCGCCGTGGGGCTCTTGCCGTTTTCAAGGGTGAGTTCCTCTTCCGCCTTCTTGACGCTCACTCTCAGCTCCGCCACGCGGCGGGGCAGGTGGATGAGGCGGGAGCGGTCGCGGAAGTAGTTCTTGATCTCCCCCGTGATGGTGGGCGTGATGAAGGTGGAAAATTTGAGGCCCTTCGTCTCGTCGAAGCGGTCGATGCCTTTGAGGAGCGCCAGCGAGGCGACCTGAAAGAGATCGTCGTACTCCACGCCCCGCCCCACGAACTTTTTTGCGATCATGGAGGCGATGAAGAGGTACTTTTCGGCGATCTCGTTCCGAAGTTTTACATCGTGCGTCTTCTTATATTCCTGAAAAAGCTGTGTTTCGTCCATCACTTCTGACCAAACCCGAAGGAGACGGAGGCAACGCCCGACTCCGTCCGCTCCATTTTGAGATCTTCGACGAGCGCCTCTAGAAGCGCCACCGAGATCTCCTCTTCCATCGAAGAGACGGCTTCGCCGCCGCCCTCTTCGCCCCGTACAGCGACGCGGATGCCCTCTTCGCGCGTGAAAATAAGGCGCGCCGACAAAAAGCCCGCGTGCTTCAGAAGGAGCAGACTTTCGGTGACGCACACCTTGCAGTCCTCGCTCTCTTCGAGCCCGAGCCCCGCGAGGGAGCAGACGCCGCCCGTAAGCAAGCGCACGGTCGTGAGAAGTTCGCTTTGAAGGGGTACTTTCAGATCGATGAGGGCGTTCATGATGCGATCTCCATGATGGTATCGAGCGCGCAGATGACGAAGAGCTTTCTGATGTGGGCGTTGAGGCCCGAAAGCTTCATCTTGTGCCCGTCCGTTTTGACGTGCTTCAAAATTTTAACGAAGGTGCCGAGCGTCGTCGAATCGATAAATTCGAGCCCCGAACATTCGAACGAGATGTCGCCCGGGGCGGCTGTCGTAAGCGGCGATGACTTCGGCGCCGAACTCTTCGGCATTGCCCGAATCGATCGTCCCCGAAAGGGCGATGCAGACTTCGGGCGTGGTGGCTAAGATGTGAACTTCTTTCATGCTGTCCTCCGCGCTTTTGGGCGCTCGCCGCGCCGCCCGCACTTGGGGGCGCGTAATTTTACGTTCTCTTATGATAAATATACCCGCATCCGGGGGGAGATGAAACGCTCAGAGGAGCGCATTGACGTCGGGAAGAACGAGCGTGGGCTCGTCGGGGTAGTTCTTCCGCGTCTCTTCCGTCGTTTCGCCGCTCAAAACGAGCGCGGTGTGCATGGAGCAGTTGTTGCCGAAGCGGATGTCGGTGTGAAGCCTGTCCCCCACCATGCACATGCGGGTGCGGGGGATGTGCAGGCGGCGTTCTAAGCTTTCCCCCATCACCGTATTGGGCTTGCCCACGACAAGATCTGGCCGCCGCCCCGAGGAGGCGTAGAAAAGCTCTAAAAAGGAGCCGACGTCGGGCATGGGAACGCCCTTTGTGGGGCAGACGGCGTCGGGATGGGTGGCGATGAAGTATGCTCCCCCCGCCAGGAACTCGTTGAAGCGTTTGAGCTTTGCAAAGGTGAGGCTCGTATCGTAGGCGAGGATGACAACGTCGGGCTCATCCTCCACAAGGGGCACGGTGCGGGCGAATTCTTCCTTCACCGCGTCCGTCGCAAGGAGATGCACCCTCTTTTTCGGAAAATGCGCAAAAACGTGCTCCGCCGCCGCCATCGCCGAAGTGTAGATGAGATCGCCCTCCCCCAGGATGCCGATGCGGGAAAGCTTTTTGCGGTACTCCTCTTCCGTCTTCGAAGAGTTGTTGGTGACGAAGACGACGCGCTTTTTGAGGGCGCGGAGGCGGGCGAGCGTCCCCTTGACATCGCCGATGGGCGTCTCGTCGAGATAGACGGTGCCGTCGAGGTCGAAGAGGAAGGCGTCGGTGCTTTCGAGCAGTTGTTCTTTGGTCATATGGACTCCTTGGTGGCGTTGGATATGAGAGGCGGACGGGGTGTTGGAAGGCGCGGACGGGAACGGACGCAAGCTGCGCCCGATTCAGTCAAGGTCCAAAAGCCCGAAATCGCGGATGACGGAAGAGAGCCCGCGCGGGGCGAATTCGGGCAGATACCGGAGGCGGAAGGTGTTCCCGCCGCGAAGAGACAGGGGCGCAGCGGAGAGCGATGAGATGTGCTCCGCTTGCCTTTCGCGCGCTTCCAGCAGCGTTTTGGCTTCCTTTGCAAAGGAGCTTCGGATGCGCTCGAGCGTGAGAGCGCGGAGGGCGTACTCTTCGGGCGAGGGCACACGGGCGCAGAGCGGGGCGCCCGCACGAAGGGCACGGCGCGCGTAGTCGGGCACGAAGGTGCGGCGGGGCCTGCCCTTTTCGAAGAACGCCGCATAGAGGGCAGAAAGCTGCACATACGCCCGCCAATGGGGCGTTTTTTCGCCGTCCTTCTGAAGGAGCGCGGCGAGCGTGAAGCCCTCCCCTTCGCGAAGGGCGGAAGGCAGAACATACGCGGCGCGGAGGACGCACTCGAAGGTCGCTTCGAACGCGGGAGCTTCGGGGCGGGGCTCCCCCATCCCGAACGCCGCGAGCGCGCGCCCCTCGAAACAGGCGAGACGGGCAAGCAGGAGCGCCGCGTACCCTTCGCCGAGGGTGGGCATGAGCAGCGCTTTGTCGCAGCAGACGGAGGCGGGCGCGAGGCGGTGAAGGGCGCCCTTGCCGCCGAGGGTGATATAGGCCTCCTCTTCCGAAACCCCGCGCAAAGACGCGTCGGCGGGAAAGAGCACGCAGGGGATGCGGCGCACCTCGGCAAAACAGCGGGCGGCGATGAGCACCCCTTCCCCGCCCGCCGCGAGGATGCAGGAAACGCCCTCGGGCAGGGAAAAGAGGGGCAGGGCGTCCTCTTCCAGGATGAGGGAGAGGGCGCGCGGGGAGAGCGCAAAGCCGCGAAAGAGCGCAAAGCGTTCGGGATCGCTCACGAGCGCGAGCTTTCCGCCCGCAAAGCGGGAAAACTGCGCTTCCGCCGCCTCCTGCACGGTGGAAAACAAAAGCTCATTTTGGCCGTTTGCGACGCCCGAGGGCGCGTTTCTCTTTGGTACGGACGCAGAAATGAGCTGCATACGGGGAACTCCCTATATTAAGATCTGTTTGAGTTTTTTGAGCAGCACGTCGTTTTGTTCGGGCGTGCCGATCGTGATGCGCACAAAATCGCGAAGGATGGGCTTCTCCCAATAGCGCACCAAAACGCCCTCCTCTTTCAGGGCGCGGTAAAGTTCGCCGCCGCTTTTCTTTGCCCTTCCCGCAAAGAGGAAGTTGGCGCCCGATTCGGGCACGGTGAAGCCGAGAGAGAGCAGCGCTTCGCGGAGACGGGTGCGTTCCTCTTTGACGAGCGCCGCCGTCTTATCGCGGTAGTCCTTATCTTCCACCGCCGCGGCGCACACCGCCTGCGCGACGGCGTCCACGGGATAGGAATTGAAGCAGTCCTTCATGCGGAAGAGCCCGCCGATGAGCGCCTCATCCCCCACGGCGTAGCCGCAGCGGATGCCCGCCAGGGAATAGCTCTTGGAGAACGTCTTGACGACGAGCAGGTTCTTGTATTTCTTCGTGAGCGGCACGGCGGACTGCCCGTAAAAGTCCATGTACGCCTCGTCGGCGATGACGATGCGCTCCCCGACCGAAGCGACGAAGTGCTCCACCGTGGAAAGGGGCAGGGCGATGCCCGTCGGCGCGTTGGGGTTGCAGAGATAATACCCCGCGCAGTCGGCAGCCTGCATTGCCGCAAGGTCGAAGGAAAAGTCGGCTTTTAAGGGCACGATGTGCGTCTTCACGCCGAAAAAGGCGGCGAAGACTTCGTAAAAGCTGTAAGTAAGGTCTGCAAAGCAGGCAGGCTTCCCCCCTTCGTCGAAAAAGGCGGGGAAGGAGAGCGCCAGCACTTCGTCCGACCCGTTGCCGCAGAAGACGTTGCTCTCTTCCACCCCTTCCGCACGGGCGATGGCGGCGCGGAGGCCGTCCGCATCGGGGCGGGGATAGAGGCGGAGTGCCCCTGCATCGAAGGCGCGGAGCACTTCGGTGGCGCGCGGCGAGGGCGGGTACGGGTTTTCGTTGGTGTTGAGCTTGACGTACTGCTTATCGGCAGGCTGTTCGCCCGCCGTGTAAGGCGCGATGGCTTGCGCCCGCAGGCTCAGAAAGTTCATAGCATTTCCTCCTTAAAAGAGCAGCATGAGGGCGTTGCCCGCATACCCGACGGCGATGCCGAGCGCGGTGAGCGCGCCGAGGACCGCAAGGTTACGCTTCCATGCCTTGGCGTTTTGGAAGAGCACCAAAATGCCGAGCCCTGTGTTGGTGACGAGCCCCGCAAGGCAGCTTGCAAGGGTGAGCCCGCCCACCGCGTACGTTTCGGCGAGGACGACGCTCGAAGCGCAGTTGGGCACCAGCCCGACAAGGACGGCGACGAGAGGCTGGAACCAATAGCCCGCGCCCTCCAGAAAGCCGACGACGCGCTCCTCCCCCACGAGGTAAAAGAGGGTGCCGAAGGCGAAGTTGACGACGAGGATGGCTGCCGCCACCTGCAGCGCGTGCAGAAGAGGCGAGAGGAAATAGAGCGTCAATGCCCCCTCATGCTTGTGTTCGCAGACGTGGAATTCTTCGCGATCGTGCCCGTGGCCGTGATCGTGATGCTCATGAGCGTGTTCATGGTCGTGATCATGGTCGTGAGCGTGGTCATGGGCGGGCGCGGGCAAAGGAGAAAGCGGCTGCGCTTTCCTGCGGAAGAGGAAGTCGGCAAGATACCCCGCCGCGGCGGCGAGCACAAGCTTGACGATAAGAATGACGCCGATGGAGAGGAGCTTGCGCTGCCAGGAAAGTTCTGCAAGGGCGAGGACGAGCAGGGCTTCGTCGTTGGTCGCAATGAACACGGCAAGGAGGGTGCCGAGGGTGATGAGGCCGCGTTCGAAGAGCTTGCCCGCCATCACCGAAAAGCCGCACAAGGGGATAAGGCCCGTCGCTCCCCCGATGAGGGGCGCCGCTCTTCCCGAGAGCGCGCGCGAAGGCGCCCCCACCCGCGTGCGGTGCTCCAAAAGTTCGATGAGCACATAGAGCACGAACAGGAAGGGCAGCATTTTGAGCGTATCGAGAAGGGCATCCAAAACGACGTCGAGCAAAGTGCGGGCCTCCGTGAGTTCCTGGGGAGCGAGACCGCCCCCGTAACGAGGGAAAGTATATCGCTTTTGCGGCGGTTTGTCAATTTTTTCGCGCACGGTGCGGGAAATTGGGGCGGGGAGAAGGCGGGAGAAGAATGTGCCGGGACGATAGGAAGGGCAAAATGAAAGAACGCCCGCAAGGGGCGTTCTTCCGTAGTGGTGCTTTGGGGAAAGCAGATGAGAAACGTTTGTGGAACGTTTTCGGGAACTGAGGGATGAGAGAAAGAGGTTACTCTTCGTCCTTCTTCTCTTCGGAAGCTGCGGCAGCCGCCTTCTTCTTTTCCATCTTGGCGTTCTGCTTTTCGAGCTTCTTCATTTCCTTGGTGACGACTCTTGCAGCGTCGATCTGAGCCTGCATCTCCTGAGGTGTAGGAGGCACGAATGCCGCGCCCTCTGCGTTCTCGGGGATGACGTCGTAGTGCTCGTCGCGCTCGAGCATCGTCGCTTCGGTGTAGCCGTCGAAGAGGTGGATGTGCTTTGCGTCGAAGGCAAGCTCGACGATCTCGCCGAGGCTGACGGTCGCACGCGAGCTGATCCTTGCGATCATCTGAGCGGCGTTGTCGACGATGGTGTTCTTGTCGCTTTCGTATTCAAGGTCGCAGTAGATCTGCGTCTCGGCGCCGAGTTTTTCGATGACGTCGATCCTTGCCTTGACGATGGTCTCGGGCGAGTTGGAGATGAAGAGGTCGTCCTCATGGATATCTTCGGGACGGACGCCGAGCGTGACCGTCTTGCCGGTGTTGATATACTCATCGACGTTCTTGATCTTGGAGACGACCGAGCGGGGAAGCGCGATCTTGTTGCCGCCGATGAAGTTGACGTAGACCTTCCCGTCCTCCTGCGTGAGCGTGGAGTTCTTGAAGAAGTTCATCTGAGGGGTGCCGATGAAGCCTGCAACGAAGAGGTTGATGGGATAGTCGTAAAGGTTCTGAGGGGTATCGACCTGCTGCATGAAGCCGTCCTTCATGACGACGATACGCGTACCCATCGTCATAGCCTCGATCTGGTCGTGCGTGACGTAGATGAACGTCGTTGCAAGGCGGGCGTGCAGCTTGGAAATTTCCGTTCTCATCTGAGCGCGGAGCTTTGCATCGAGGTTGGACAAAGGCTCGTCGAGAAGGAAGACCTTGGGCTCACGGACGATGGTACGGCCGAGCGCGACACGCTGGCGCTGACCACCCGAAAGAGCCTTGGGCTTACGCGAAAGGTAATCGGTGATGCCGAGGATCTCTGCTGCGGCCTTGACCTTTTCGTCGATGACTTCCTTGGGCACCTTGCGGAGCTTGAGACCGAATGCCATGTTGTCGTAGACGGACATATGAGGATAGAGTGCGTAGTTCTGGAAGACCATCGCGATGTCTCTGTCCTTAGGGACGACGTCGTTGACGAGCTTGCCGTCGATGTAAAGTTCGCCCGAAGAGATCTCTTCGAGGCCCGCGATCATACGCAGCGTCGTGGACTTGCCGCAGCCCGAGGGACCGACGAAGACGATGAATTCCTTATCCCTGATATCGAGGCAGAAGTTGAACACTGCCTGGTTGCCGCCGGGATAGACTTTGTTGATGCCTTTGAGTAAAAGACCGGACATAGTTTCCTCCAAATCATGTTTTGAGGATATTTTACACGAAAATGCCCGATTTTGCAATAGGCAATCGTAACAAAGATTGCCCATGAGACTGTATAGATTGCCCAAAAAAACTTTTGCCGCCCGCACGGCAGCAAAAAAGGGCGCATTTTCGCGGAAATACGCCCGTATCCTGCACGGTTTCTGCCCGTTTTTGCGCCCTCAGAGAAGCACGCGCTGCGTGGGATACAGCCACTTTGTGCAGTTTTTTTCTTGGAATTTTTGCTCGCTCCCCGAAAGGAGCGCCTTTGTTTCCCCGCCGCGCACCCGGTATAAGTTCCCGCCCGCAGGGAGCAAAAGCACCTGCCCCTCTTCGGGCTCTTCTTCAAGCCCCGCCGCGGCGGCGAGCACGCGGGGCGGAAGAAAGTAGGTGCGGGCGATCTTCTCGAGCGTCATGCCCCGCCTTACGCAGAGAAAGCGCGGGCGGGAAAGAGAGAGTTCGTATCCCATACGCCATCTTATGCAAAGGGAAGCGGGGAAGGTGCCGGCATCTTTCAAATGCGCCCTTCTTTTCTTCCCGCGCTGCTTTCATAACGGGCGGGGTTTTTTCATAACGGGCGGGGCGGGGAGAATACAATAGGGAATATGGACCTTCTCCGCACATCCGCCCTTGTGACCGCCTTTTCCGCCGCGGAGCACTGCCTCGGCTTTTTGTACCGCATTCTGCTCTCGCGCACGCTCGGCGCGGAGGGGCTGGGGCGCTATCAGATGGCGCTCACCGTCTTTTCCGTGCTTTTGATGCTCTCTGCGAGCGGGCTGCCCGCAACGCTCTCGCGCACCGTCGCCGCCCACCGCACGCGGGGGGACAAGCGCGCCGAACGCTCCGCCGTGACCGCCGCGCTCCTGCTCTCTTTTGGCGTTTCGCTCTTATTTGAAGTACTGCTCTTTGCCCTCCGCCCCTTCTTTTCGGGCGTGTTTTCGGACGAGGGGGCGGAACGGCTCTTTTATATCCTGCTCCTCGGCCTGCCGCCCACCGCCGTCTACGCCGTGCTGAGGGGGTATTTCTGGGGGGAGAAGCGCTTCTTCCTCTACTCCTTTACGGAGCTTTCGGAAGAGGCGGTGATGATCGCCGCGGGATCCTGCCTTCTCGTCTTCTGCCCGCTCGCCCTTGCGAAGGAGACGCTCGCCGCGGGCGCCGTGCTGTTATCGCGCCTTGTCTCCTTCTCGCTCGCCTTCGGCTGCTTCCTCGCGCGCGGAGGGGCGTTCGCCTCGCCCAAGCGGGCGGTAAAGCCGCTCCTCTCCTCCGCTCTTCCCCTCACCGCCATGCGCGCCGCTTCCTCGCTCACGGGGATGCTCGTCTCCTTTCTCTTCCCGCTCTGCCTCACGGCGGCGGGAGCGACCTCGCAGGAGGCGATGGCGGAATACGGCGTCGTCTATGGCATGGTGATGCCCGTCATGCTCATCCCCTCTGCCTTTTTGAGTTCGGCGGCGCTCGTGCTCGTCCCCGAATTTTCCGCTTGCGCCGCGCGCGGCGAGAAGGAGAAGCTTGCTTCTCTCACGAAAAAAGCGCTCTCCGCCGCCTTCCTCATCGCGGGGGCGCTCCTGCCCCTCTATGCCGTGTTGGGGCGGGATATCGGCATCCTGCTCTTTGACAGCCCGAAAAGCGGCGTGCTCATCGCGCTCGGGTCTTTGCTGCTCCTCCCCATGAGCGTTTCCATGATCGCGGCGAGCCTTCTCAACTCCCTCCGCTGCGAAAAGCACACCCTCTTTATCTTCCTTGCGGGCGCGGGGGCGATGATCCTCTGCGTCGTCTGCCTTGCGGGGAAGCTCGGGAGCGGGGCGCTCCTTTGCGGCATGGCGGCGGAGCACACGCTCTCTGCCGTGCTCTCCCTTGCCGTCCTCAAAAAAAAGACGGGAACGGCGGGGGAGAAAAAGCTGCTTTTCAAAGTGCTCCTCTCCTCCTGCGTCGCGATCGCCTTCGGGCTTGCCCTCAGAAAGTTCTTCCTGCTGCATCTAAGCTTCCTGCCCGCGCTCGTCTGCCTGTTTGTGCTCCTGCTCATCGGAGAGGCCGCCCTCTTCGCGCTTTTTTGGCCCGCGGACCTTCGGGCGCTTCTCCGCCGCGTGCTTCCTTCGGGGAAACGCGCCGCCAAAGCGGGAAATACGAGAAAAATTTTGCCTTCGCGGGGTATTTTTTCGGGCGTGCTATTGACAAGGAGGAAAAAGTAGCTTACAATAGAAAGGTAAGGCAAATCTGCCGAAAAAATGGAGGATGTATTATGAGACTGACGGACGAACTGCGCAAGGCGCTCCGCGTGAGAGTGGACTACACCAACATGACGGATAAGTATCTCGGCTACAGGGGCATCTCGCAGAAGACGCTGGATGCGCACAAGAAGCTTGCCAAGGCGGCGCACGCCTTCGTGGCGAACAACCGCGGCCGCGACGAGCTCTTCATGGGCTGGACGGAGCTCCCTTACAACCAGGACGAGATCGTGGCGGATATCCTGGAAGAGGCCAAGAAGATCCGCAGGAACTTTGACAACTTCGTGGTGCTCGGCATCGGCGGTTCGGCGCTCGGGCCCATCATGGCGTTCAACGCGCTCTGCCACCTGCACTACAACGACCTGCCCAAGTCCAAGAGGAGAGGGCCGAAGTTCTATGTGGAAGACAACGTCGACCCCGTGCGCATGAAGGAGCTTTTGGACGTCATCGACATCAAGAAGACCTGCTTCAACGTCATCTCCAAGTCGGGCGCGACGAGCGAGACGATGACGCAGTACCTCATCATTGCAGACCTGCTCGAAAAGGCGGGCGAAAACGTCAAGGATCACGTCGTGTTCACGACGGACGCCGTGAGGGGCAACCTCGTGAAGATCTCCAAAGAGCTCGGCGGCGTCAAGAGCTATGTGCTCCCCGACGGCGTGGGCGGAAGATTTTCCGAACTTTCCCCCGTGGGGCTTCTGCCCGCGGCGGTGCTCGGCATCGACATCAAGCTGCTCTTGAAGGGCGCTGCCTATATGGACAAGCTGTGTAAGACGGCGGACCTCAAAAAGAACCCTGCCCTCCTTTGCGCGACGCTCCAGTACATTGCGATGAACGACGGCAAGAACATCGGCGTTCTCATGCCGTACTCCGATAACCTGCGCACCGTCTCCGACTGGTACGCGCAGCTGTGGGCGGAATCGCTCGGCAAGAACGTGACGCTCGGCGGCGAGCCCTGCAACGTCGGCCAGACGCCCGTCAAGGCGCTCGGCGTCACCGACCAGCACTCGCAGGTGCAGCTCTACACCGAAGGCCCTTACGACAAAGTCGTGACCTTCCTTTCCGTCGGCAGCTATAAGGAGAAGTTCCCCATCCCCCACGGCTGCGAGGATATCCCCGACGTCGGCTTCCTCGGCGGGCACACGATGGAAGAGCTCATCCAGGCAGAGAACAAGGCGACGGCATATGCCCTCACCAAGGCGGGAAGGCTCAACTACACCATCACCCTGCCCGAGGTCAACGAGTTCACCCTCGGCCAACTCTTGTTCCTCTTCGAGCTGCAGACCGCTTATGCGGGCGCGATGTTCGATATCAACACCTTCAACCAGCCCGGCGTCGAAGCGGGCAAGAAGGCGACCTTCGCCCTCCTCGGCAAGCCCGGCTATCAGGAGCAGAAGAAGGAGCTCGACCAGGCGGCAAGCGATCCCGCTTACGTCGTCTGATAAAACCGAATGATACGGCGGGCGCGCGGCTTTTGGGCCGCGCGCCTTTTTTGATGCTGCGGACGAGGGCAGCGGGATTAAGAGAAGCGCCCGCGGGGCGCCCCGAACGGGCGCCCCGCGGGCGCATACAAAAGCAGAGGCGGAGGGCATTTCCCTCCGCCTCACGTTCTCATTGCATTAAGGACGAATCCGGATACGGGTATCCCCGATCCACCATTTGCAGCCGTAATAGTCTTCTGTAAGCAACTGCGCCGCTTTCGACGGAGATGCCAGATCGGAGCTATCGATCGGTGTTCCTACCACCGCTTGCGGATCAGCCGAAGCTTGCCAACCCTCTGTCGTTCCACGGAAACGGACAAACGTCAAATTGACACAGTCGGTAAATGCATTTGATTCAATCAGCGTAAGACCCGTACCGAATGTTACGCTTTCCAAATTTGTGCAGCCCGCAAAAGCAGCCGATCCAATGCTCTTGACCGAATAGGGAAAACTGATCGTATGGATCTGTTCGACCTGTTGGTTTGAGTGGTTAGATGAAAACGCATTGTTCCTGACCGTCGTCACGAGCAGCTCACCCAATTCGCTGTGGTCGGGATCTATGTGCTTATCGGGCACAAGGATGTGGGTATGCTTACATGAGCCGAGACCGACAAGAATATAATAATCTTTCGTAGAGCTCAGCTCAAACTCCAAGTCGGTGCAGGCTTTTTTGTGACAGTGGATGCACTCGTTGTTTTCGATCTCATGCCCGAGGGGCGGGATGATCTCGCCCTCTTCGATCCAACCGCAACGATCGCATACTCTCCTTCCTTTTACGCCCGACGTCTCGCAAGTGGGTTCAATGTCAGGAGCGGCCGTCATATTGTGCCCGAGGGCAGGGATCGTTTCCTCCTCTTCTGCGCCGCAGCGCTCGCAGGTATATTTCTGCTTACCGTCGAACAGGCACTTCGCTTCCTCAATGACGACGGGGGCGCCCCAATCGTGGCCGAGCGCGGGGATGACTTCCGACTCCTCGAGCAATGCGCCGCAGCGCTTGCAGACGACTTCGCCCGTCAAGCCGTCCTTGTCGCACGTCGCGGGCGCGCCCTCCTCCGCTACGGGGTCGTGCCCGAGAGCGGGGATAACTTCCGAGATCGTCTCGCCGCAGCGCGTGCAGACGCACTCCTTCACGCCCTCTTCGGTGCAGGTCGGCTCTTGGGTGACTTCGTACCCTCCTTCGGGGAAATCATGCCCGAGCGCGGGGATCTCTTCCTGTTCTTCGAGCACCTCGCCGCAGTCCGCGCAGTACGCGCCCGCCGTGTGGCCGGGCTCCGTACAGGTGGCTGCCTGATACGCCACAATGACGATATTGTGGGAGATGGGCGGGATGGTGACGTCGCCGATGGGCTCTTTGCCGTCTTCGTCGAGATAGTCTTTATCGCACTCGTCGCAATGCCAATGTTCGATGACGCCCGGGGTCTCGCACGTTGCGCCGACGCCGTCGACGTGGGTCATCGAATGGCGGTGCGTGCACGAGCCGAGCAAGAGAAGCAAGATGATGATGAATATGACGATGAGTGCGACGACGATGGAGACGCCGATGATGACTTTCTTTCTGTTGCTGCTGCGTTCGGAAGCTTCCTCGTCTTCCGCGGGAGCATCTTCCGCAGCATCCTCTTCTGCGGGCGTCTGCGCCCCTTCCGCTCCTTCCGCAGCTTCCGCTCCGGGAGCTTCGCCGTCCCCTTCGGGGACCTGTTCCGTTTCGGGAGCAGGCTCGCTTTGAGGCACTTCTTCGGAAATTTCTTCCCGAGGCATGTTTTCTTCTTCTGCCATGATCCCTCCTTTGTATCCCGCCGGGATGCTTGGTTCTGCGGCGCAGGTGCGCGCCCCGTCAAACATCCGCACGGGATATGTGTGAAGGCCGAGGGCACGTTATCTTGTGCCCGCGGCCTTTCATTTTGTTAGAATTATACCACATATCGGAGCGATTTGCAACCCTTTCCCCCCAAATAAACGGGCAGCCGGGGGAATTTTTTTTCGTGCACTTTGTGGACATTCTGCTCTCCCCGAAACGCAGTTTGCACAAAAAAACGGCATTTTGCCGCCGATTTCGCATGCGTTTTTGCCTTTTTTCTTCTTCAAAGACGCCGAATGCGCGAAAAAAAGCAAAAAGGCGCTCTGCGGTTTTTTTCCGCAAAGCGCCCGTGGAAAACCGTTTACGCCTGAGGGCGTTCCTTGATCTCCACATTGTACTTCTTGCTGCCCTTGGGCGTTGCCGCGCGCACGAGCGTGCGGAGCGCCTTGGCGATCTTGCCCTGTTTGCCGATGACTTTGCCCATATCGGACTCGGCAAGGAGCACGGTGACGGTGATCGCATCTTCCGTCTCTTCGACGTCGTACGAGATGGCGTCCTTTTCTTCGGCGAACTGTTCGACGATGTACTTGATGAGTTCCAGCATGGTGCCTCCTCCTTATGCGCAAAGGCTGCAGCCGCAGCGCAGCTTACTTCTTTTTCTTCGTCTTCGTCTTGGCGGGAGAGAGCTTATCGCTCTTTTCCATCGCGCCCGAAGCGACGAGCAGGGACTTGACCGTCTCGGTGGGCTGAACGCCCTTCGAGAGCCAATCTTTTGCCTTCTCGACGTCCACGGTGAGCGTGACGGGGTTGGATCTGGGATCGTAGAAGCCGACCTTATCCAGATACTCGCCCGTGGCTGCCTTGCGCGCGTCCACGACGACGATACGGTAGACGGGGGACTTCTTGTCGCCCATTCTCACCAATCTCATTTTGACCATAGTATTTGACCTCCGAAAAAATGATCGATTTTTGACTTGTTTTATGCCGCGCCCTTAAAAGGGAAGGCGGAATTTGCCCTTGCCGCCCTTGAGCTGCTTCATGAGCTGCTTGGCCTGGTCGAACTGCTTTAATAGCTGGTTGACTTCCTGCACGCTCGTGCCCGAGCCCTCTGCGATGCGGCGCTTCCTGGGGGAATTGATGATCTGCGGGTTGTCGCGCTCCTTGGGCGTCATGGAAAGGATGATCGCCTTGGTGCGTTCGAGCTTTTTCTCGTCGATGTCCGCTTCGTTCATTTTGAACTTTCCCGCGCCGGGGAGCATGTTCATGAGCGCGCCCGCACCGCCCATCTTTTTGAGCGTTTCGAACTGGGCGAGATAGTCGGTGAGCGTAAAGGACATTTCGCGCATCTTGCGCTCCATATCCTTCATCTGCTGCTCGGTGACCGCCTCCTGCGCCTTTTCGATGAGGGAGAGGACATCGCCCATGCCGAGGATGCGGCTCGCCATGCGGTCGGGATAGAAGGGTTCGAGGTCGGTGAGCTTCTCGCCCACGCCGATGAACTTAATGGGCTTGCCCGTGACCGCCTTGATGGAGAGGCACGCGCCGCCGCGGGTGTCGCCGTCGAGCTTGGTGAGGATGACGCCCGTGATGCCCACGCGTTCGTTGAACGTCTGAGCGACGTTGACGGCGTCCTGACCCGTCATGGCGTCCACCGTTAAAAGCACTTCGGTGACGGAAACTGCCTTTTCGATCTCTTCGAGCTCCTGCATGAGGGCGTCGTCGATGTGAAGGCGGCCCGCCGTATCGATGACGACGGTATCGTACCCCATTTTGAGGGCGTACTCGACCGCCTGTTTGGCGGTTTTGGGGGGAGCCTGCGTCCCCTTTTCAAAGACTTCCGTCTGCGCCTGCCCGCCCACGACCTGCAGCTGGTGGATGGCGGCGGGACGGTAGATGTCGCACGCGACGAGGAGGGGCTTTTTGCCTTGTTTTTTGAGCTGCAGGGCGAGCTTGCCGCACAGCGTCGTCTTGCCCGCGCCCTGAAGGCCGCACATCAGAATGACGGTCGGCGGCTTGGGGGAAACTTCGAGCTTTGCATTCGAAGGCCCCATGAGGGCGATGAGCTCTTCGTTGACGATCTTGATGACCTGCTGGGCAGGGTTCAAAGAGGCAAGCACCTCCTGCCCCACCGCTTTTTCCGAGACGTTCGCAATGAACTGCTTGGCGACTTTTAAGTTGACGTCGGCTTCTAAAAGCGCGACGCGCACTTCGCGCATCGCCGAACGGATCTCGAGCTCGGTGAGTTTGCCCCGCTTGGTGAGCTTGGAAAAGATATGATTGAGCCGCTCCGAGAGCGAACCAAAGAGTGCCATGGCTCCTCCTTAACGATCGGGCGCTTCGCCCGAGAGGATGGATAAAAGGGCGGCGGCCTGCTCCGAAGGGAGCGTTTTCGCGAATGCTTCGAGCGCTTCGTGCTCCTTCGCCCGCCCGGAAAGGAGCGAGTAAAGATGCAGCTTTTCTTCGTACTCCTCGAGCTGACGCCGCACCTTTGCGAGCGTATCGGAAATGCTCTGGCGCGAACAGCCCTTTTCTTCGGCGATCTCCGCAAGGGAGAGGTCGAAATTGAAGTAGAGCGCGGCGACTTCGCGCTTGTTCTCGGTGAGCAAGGGGCCGTAGACGTCGAGGAGACGGGAAATGGTAAGATCCATGCGCGCCCTCCAAACGCGGGATATTATAGCAGAGAAAAAATCGCCTGTCAAGCATTTTTACTTGACAGGCAAATGTTTTTTGCGGACAGATTTGACCGAATGCGGCGGCGGGAGAAGCGGGGGTCTACTCCCTCAGTCGCTCGTCGGGCTCAACAACCCTTCCGTCTTGCCTTTGGCAAGCCACCGTCTCGCGCGGTAGAGACCGCGCTCGGTCAGGAAA
>ERZ506371.42-NODE-42-length-22984-cov-4.60718_pt1 | contig 22984 bp, 24 predicted proteins | sample MGYA00513058_ERZ506371 | MGnify/ENA metagenome assembly ERZ506371 | reverse complement strand
GAGGGAGCTATTTTTGCAAGCCCGTTCCATAGCTGCCTTGATCGTATAAACTGCATCGTAAGCGTCTGCTGCAAACTGATCTGGTGTTGCGCTGTAAGCTTCCTCATAAGCCTCAACGAAAGCGACCACTTTCGGATCATCAACAGCTGCACAGAACGGGCTTGCAAAAATAGCTCCCTCTACAACAGCTGGATCAGACACTGTGCTTAACACACCATCCCATCCATCACTTCCGATAAACGGAAGATCCATTCCCATGTCGGAAGCCTGTTTTGTAATATATGTGATATCCTGATAGTAGGCAGGGATAAACAATGCTTCTGCGTCTGTTCCTTTAATCTTTGTCAGCTGTGTATTGAAATCCGTATCACCTGTTGTGAAAGATTCGCTTGCCACGATCTCTCCGCCCTTTTCTTCCACACGGGCTTCAAATGCCTCGTCCATTCCTGCACTGTAATCATCTGCGTTGTTGTAGATTACTGCAATCTTTGTATATCCCAGCACATCCATTGCATAGTCAGCCATCGCAACACCCTGATCCGGATCGCTGAAGCAGATACGGAAAGCGTTGTCATACTGAATACAATCCGGTGCAGATCCGGAAGGAGTAATCTGTAAAATACCATCGTCTGCTGTCAGATCTGTGATGGCGATTGTAGATCCGCTTGTAGTCGCTCCCATCATAACCTGGATCCCTTCATCCATCAGTGTATTGTATGCCTGAATTGCTTTATCTTCTGTCGCCTCGTCATCCTCAAATGCCAGCGCCAGTGTGTAATTTACGTCGCCCACTGTCACGCCGCCTGCCGCATTGATCTCTTCAATCGCAATCTCAGCGCCCTGTTTTACAGAATTTCCATAGGAAGCAGCCGCGCCTGTCAGAGGTCCCATGCCGCCGATCAAAAATTCTTCTGATTCCCCTGATTTTGTCGTCTCTTTTTCTGTCGTCTCTACAGTCGCTGTCTCAGACTCTTTTTCTGTCTTTTTTTCTGTCTCGGTCTCTTTTTCTTTGTCGTTTCCGCATCCGGTCAGGGAAGATACTGCTAATGTTGCCGCAACTGCTCCAACCATTACTTTCTTAAATTTCTTCATAATCTTTTCCTCCTTCTTTCTGCCGCTCTATTTCTTTAGCGGAATACATTGTTAAATTATTTGTTTTATGATAACCCTAAATATTTTCTTTGTCAATCATTGTTTTCGCTAATTTTACCGCTTTTTTAGGAATATTGAAAAATAACTCCCCTCAGAAAATATTTTCTACTTAATTTTTAATTTCACTGTACAACTCCGCTGTGTTTGTTGTACAATAAGAAATAGAGTGTCTTGCACTCTTTTTATTGAAACGAAAGGGGTATTAATGGATGAAGAATTTAATCGTTGGACAATCCGGTGGTCCTACTGCCGTGATTAACAGCAGTCTTTTTGGAGTAATCAAAGAAAGTATGAAACAGGAAGAGCATGTTGGACGTGTTTACGGTATGATTCATGGAATCGAAGGATTTTTAAAGGATCAGTATATGGATCTGGGAAAAGAACTGACACCGGAGCAGCTGCAGTGTCTGCGCACGACACCGGGAGCATTTCTGGGTTCCTGCAGATACAAACTTCCGGAAGATCTGTCCGATCCCGTTTATCCGAAGTTATTTGAAAAATTCAACGCCCTGAATATCGGTTACTTTTTCTACATCGGAGGAAACGACTCCATGGATACCGTCAGCAAACTTTCCCGCTACGCTGAATCCCACGGAGAATCTACACGCATCATCGGCATACCAAAGACCATCGACAATGACCTCATTCTGACCGATCACACACCTGGTTTCGGCAGTGCCGCAAAATACGTTGCCGCCTCTGTTGCAGAAATTGGTATAGATGCCTCCGTATATGAGGCAAAATCGGTCACTATCATTGAGATCATGGGACGCCACGCCGGATGGCTGACTGCCGCCAGCGTGCTTGCCAGAAAATTCAAAGAGGACAATCCTGTTTTGATCTATCTGCCTGAGGTTCCTTTTGATCTGGAACACTTCCTGAAAGATCTGGAAAGATCATTCCAGAAACGAAACAATCTCATTGTCTGCGTATCAGAAGGAATCCACGATAAAGACGGAAGATTTATCTGCGAATATGCCGGTGAAGCCGGGGTTGATACTTTTGGACACAAAATGCTGACAGGATGCGGCAAATATCTTGAAAATTATATCAAGAGCCATATGAAAGTCAAAGTACGTTCCGTTGAATTAAATGTAAATCAGCGCTGTTCCACATTCTCACAGTCGCTGACCGATGCAAAGGAAGCGGCGCTTGCCGGATCTTTTGGCGTCTGTGCCGCCTTAGGCGGAGCTACTGGAAAAATGATTTCTTTCGTCCGTCAGGAAGGACCAGGATACGATCTGTCCTGTGAGCTTGTCGATGTAAACGAGGTATGCAACAAAGAAAAAGCTGTTCCGCTTGAATGGATTGTAGACGGATGCGATATCAGCGATGAATTCGTTGCATATGCGCTTCCTCTGATTCAGGGACATCCGGTCATTCCGATGAAAGACGGACTGCCAAATTATACTTACCGCCGATAACCGTGAAAAAGAATCGAGTCCGAAAAATTAGTTGAATCTTATAAAAAAGAAAACTTCTGTGAGGGTATTTCACAGAAGTTTTCTTTTTTATAAATTTGAAGTTTTCTTTCTTGTTCCGCCAAATTCAGTTGTAAAGCCTTGAACTTATCATAGAGACTTTACAGTTCGACTGCCGTATATTCATGTCCTGTATAAGGCAGAAATTTACTTAGCACATCGTCCATTTTTATTTTCAGACTCGTCGTATTGATGCAGGGATGACACCCGATATATTCTTCTTCCAGAATCGTCTTTTCAATCAGGAGTCTGACGTGATGCTCTTTGTCATTCATCAGCCCCAGAACACTGACGGAACCCGGCGTCACTCCCAGATACTGCTCCATATGATCTGCGTCCGCAAATGACAGTCTGGCGCTTCCAATCTGATGCGACAGATCTTTTGTCTTAAATTTCTTATCCCCTGAAATCAAAAGCAGATAAAATTTTGTTTTCTGTGCATTGCACAGAAACAGATTTTTACAGATTTCCGTCTGAAGAAGATCGTCAATCTCATGACATGCTTCGATTGTGGGCGTCACGTCATGGTCTACTCTCTGAAAAGGAATTTCCAGCTGTTCCAAAAGATCATATACATCTCGCTCTCTTTTCAGACGTCCCGTCTCATCCGCAGGCCGCCCGTCATACAGCTTTAATTTCTCTTCCATCATCAATATGCTTTTCCCCAGTAAACCATATGTTTTGCAGGTTTTCCGCAGTGGATGCACGTTCCTGTGATTTCTTCCTGCTGGAATGGGATACAGCGTGATGTAACGCCTGCCTCTTCTTTCAGGGCATCCTCGCACTCCTGGCATCCGCACCACATTGCTTTGATAAATCCTGGCTTCTCATTTGCAATCTGTTTGAACTCATCCATTGTCTTTGCTGTATAAGTATGAGCATCTCTGTGGGCTCTTGCACGCTCCAGCATCTCTTTCTGCATGGTTTCTAATACTTCTCCAACTTTTGCAGCCAGCTCAGGAATTGGTACAACAATTTTTTCTCTTGTATCGCGGCGTACAATCACAGCCTGGTTTGATTCGATGTCCTTTGGACCTACTTCGATACGCAGTGGGATTCCTCTCATTTCCTGCTCAGAGAATTTCCATCCTGGACTCTTGTCTGTGTCGTCTACTTTCACACGGAATCCTGAAAGCATGTTTTTCAGTTCATAAACTTTGTCGAGAACGCCTTCTTTTTTCTGCTGAATTGGAATCAGCATCACTTGTGTAGGAGCAATTCTCGGCGGCAGAACGAGTCCGCTGTTATCTCCATGAACCATGATGATTGCCCCAATCATACGCGTTGTCATTCCCCATGATGTCTGGTGAACATATTTCAACTGATTGTCTTTATCTGTAAACTGAATACCGAATGCTTTTGCAAATCCGTCTCCAAAGTTGTGGCTTGTTCCGGACTGCAGCGCTTTTCCGTCGTGCATCAGAGATTCAATCGTATATGTTGCCTCAGCGCCTGCAAATTTTTCTTTGTCTGTCTTACGTCCGCGGATTACAGGGATGGCAAGCACTTCCTCACAGAAATCAGCGTATAAGTTCAGCATCTGGATTGTTCTCTCCTCTGCTTCCTCAGCAGTTGCGTGTGCAGTGTGTCCCTCCTGCCATAAAAATTCTCTGGAACGCAGGAACGGTCTTGTCGTCTTTTCCCAGCGCACAACAGAGCACCACTGATTATATACCTTTGGAAGATCACGGTAAGATTCGATATCTTTTTGATAGAAGTCGCAGAACAGTGTTTCAGACGTCGGTCTGACGCACATTCTCTCCTGAAGCGGTTCCAGACCGCCATGTGTCACCCATGCTACTTCCGGCGCAAATCCCTCTACATGATCTTTTTCTTTCTGAAGTAAGCTTTCCGGAATAAACATTGGAAGATATACATTCTCCACTCCTGTCTCTTTAAAACGGCGATCCAGTTCATGCTGGATATTCTCCCAGATCGCATATCCTGCCGGTTTGATAACCATGCAGCCCTTTACACTCGTGTAATCAATCAGTTCCGCCTTCTTTACGACGTCCGTATACCACTGGGCGAAATCCTCTTCCATGGAAGTAATCTCTGATACTAATTTCTTCTCTTTTGCCATGCCTCATTCTCCTTTTCTTTCTCACGGTCAGACCCGTTTTTATTCCTTTTCAGATACAATACAAATGCAATAAGACGTCCGACAAGAATAATAAAACTCCTCGCAAAACTTTTTTGTTTTCTTAGAAAATAAGATTTTCTATAAAATAAAAAAGCCTTTCATCCCAAAAAGGGACCGAAAGGCTTCGGCGGTACCACCCTGATTAACCGTAAGATCACGGTTCTCTCATCTTCCGTTATCGCCGGAATTACGCTGTATTTTCATACAGGACTCCAAGGCAGGTTCCACATTTCTCTCATAAAAATCTCTCAGCCGCGGATTTTCTCTCTGTGAATCGTTTCATGTGTACTAATCCTTTTCTTCGTCGCATCGTCTCATTTACTTGTAGGCTATTTTATGTCACAATAAGTTTTTTGTCAAGCTCTGACTATGGATATCTTTACCGTCTTTTGCTATAATAGGTCTTACAAGAATACGCATGAAATACATGGAGACACAAAGGAGGGAATTATATGGATCAGCCGATTCTTTACCGCAAACGTCTGATACCAGAAGAATGCGTTCTGCTTAAGGACGACATTATTCTGTTTCAGGATGAAAAACTCATTATCACAAAATGGAATACGCTCCATCCCAAAAAGGATCTTCACCACGGATATTCCTGCTACTGCCTCGACAAAGGCATCAAGATCAGTAAATTTCTCGATGCAGACGATCATCTTCTGTGCTGGTACTGTGATATCATCACCTATTCGTTTGATCCTGTTGAAAATGCCTACGTCTTTACCGATCTTCTGGCCGACGTTATTCTAAAGCCGGGAGATCAGATCGAAGTGGTTGACCTCGACGAACTTGCCGATGCGTGCGAGCTGGAACTGATTACTCCGAAGCAGCTCATTCTGTCGCTGAGACAGCTCGACGAACTTTTAAAGTGTATCCAAAGCGGTGAATTTTCCGTCTATCAATCACTTTTGAATCAGTTTGACTAATAGAAAGAGAATCTAACAAGATGGAAGAAAGGCGCCTTGGAAGTCAAAAAATGACTTTCAAAGCGCCCTCCATTTTTCCTATATTGTTTTTTTATAATTCCAGCTCAATCCTGCGGTGTGTCTTTTCGTATTTCTGGTAGACAACCCCCGCCGCATCCAGCATTCTCTTTGATGCAATCACAGAAGGCTGAGCTGCATATTTATCACAGTCATATACGATTTTTTTAATTCCAGCCTGAATGATCGCCTTTGCACATTCATTGCACGGAAAAAGCGATACATACAATGTGGAACCTTCCAGACTGCCTCCGCGGTAATTTAAAATCGCATTCAGTTCGCTGTGCGTGACATACAGATATTTCTGATCCAGCTCTTTTCCTGTCTTTTCCCACGGAAATTCATCATCTGAGCATCCGATCGGAAATCCATTGTATCCCATAGATAAAATTTTATGATCCGGACTGACAATGCAGGCTCCCACCTGTGTGCTCGGATCTTTTGAGCGCATACCGGAAAGCATCGCAACTCCCATAAAATATTCGTCCCATGAGATATAATCTTCTCTTTTTCCGCTCATGACACCCTCCTATTTTGTTCCGAAAATACGGTCTCCCGCATCTCCCAGTCCCGGCACAATATATCCGTGATCATTCAATTTTTCATCGAGCGCTCCGATATATAAATCGACATCCGGATGTGCTTCCTGCATTCTTTTGATTCCTTCCGGAGCGGCAATAATACACATAAAGTGAATATTTTTTACTCCTTTTTGTTTCAGCATCTGGATTGCTGCTTCCGCTGATCCGCCTGTCGCAAGCATCGGGTCAACCACATATACCTCTCTCTCCGAAGAGTCTGCCGGAAGCTTGCAGTAGTATTCTATCGGTTCCAGCGTCTCAGGATCACGGTACAGACCGATATGACCGATTTTTGCAGCCGGAATCATCGCCAGCATTCCTTCTACCATTCCAAGTCCTGCACGCAGGATCGGCACAACAGCAAGTTTCTTTCCACTCAGTTCTTTTGCAGTCATTTTTGCGATCGGTGTCTCGATCTCTACGTCAGACAATTTCAGATTTCTTGTCGCTTCGTAGCACATCAGCATCGCAATTTCCTTGATCATTTCCCGAAATTCTTTTGAACTCGTATCCTTTTTACGGATAATCCCGATTTTATGCTGAATTAACGGGTGATCCATTACATGCACATTTTCCATATTTTCCTCTTTCTTCCGGTAAATGCCGGATCTTGTCTTTTATCCTTCGATCATTGCTATTCTGCGTTTATGACGATCGTCTCCTGAAAACGGCGTATCCAGGAATGTATCTACGATTTTCAGAGCCAGTCCTGTTCCGACTACTCTTCCGCCCATGGCAAGGACGTTTGCATCGTTATGCAGACGTGTCGCCTCCGCACAGAAACAGTCTGTACAAAGAGCCGCACGAATCCCTTTCATTTTATTTGCTGTAATTGAAATTCCAATTCCAGTGCCGCAGATTAAGATTCCCTTGTCACAGGAACCATCCTGAATGGCTTTTCCTACTTTTTTCGCATAGACTGGATAATCCACAGCCTCTTCACTGTAGCATCCAAAATCCTGATATGCAATTCCTCTCTGGTCCAAATGTTTTTTTACTTCCTGCATCAGCTCATATCCGCCGTGATCGCATCCAAGTGCTAACATAAAAGTTCCTCCTCATTTAATACTACTACCAGGCGTGTGATAAATTCATCCAGCTTCTGATAGCATTCTTCATATGTCTCAAGTGTTCCGCCGTACGGGTTTGTGATATCCCCCTGATATCCGATAAATTCTGCCAGTGTATAGACATTCTCATAATGGTCATATTCTTCGAGAATTTTCAATTTCTGCGCCAGTTCCATCGTAAGAACCAGTGTCCTGTCACCGATATCGGTCTCCTCCAGATGAGCTGAGGCATGATCCTGCATTGTCAGCCCTCTCTTTTGCAGTATCTCCTCCGCTTTTGGATTCACAGGTTCTGGAAACAATACAATCAGCCCTTTCGAGTCGATCTCCAATTCCTCCAGCAAAAATTTGCTTTTTAAAATTGTTTCCGCCATAGGACTGCGGCATGTATCGCTTGTGCTCACAAAAATTAATCTGTCATAGCGTTTCATAATTTTTTCTCCTCATACCTCGATCAGCTGATGACCCGCCGCCTTCATCAGTCGATTCATAATCGCCGTTCCAAGAACGGGAGTTTCAAATGTCTCAGAAAAAATGGATGAGACTTTCTCTTCATCGAACTCTCGCAGCGCGCCGTACAGATGGCGGCTGATCGTGAGTTCCTCACGGAGTGTACCGATCTTTTTTATCATTCCTTCCGGATAAAGGTGCGCTGTCTCTTCTGCACAGAGAATGCCCGGAGTTCTTCCCTCTTTCAGCTCTTCTTCGACAAGCTGTCTGATTTTTTCCGCCACCTTTTCTTTTTCTCCGCGAATCAAAATCATATTCGCCTTTGGAGCATAATGTCTGTACTTCATTCCGGGAGCCTTTGGATGTACTTTGGAATTGTTGTCAATTAAGGCTGCATCAATTTCTACTCTTCCAATCACATCCGCCAGCATCTGCTGCGTGATAAAACCAGGACGAAGAATGGTTGGAATCTCCTCACTCAGATCAATGATCGTAGATTCCAGACCGATTCCCACACTTCCTCCGTCTAAAATCATATCAATCTTTCCATTCATATCCTCCGCAACATGGGATGCCATCGTCGGACTCGGTCTTCCAGAAGTATTTGCGCTCGGAGCTGCAATAAATCCTCCGCCTGCTCTGATCATTTTCAGCGCAGTGTCATGATTCGGCATTCTGACCGCTACTGTTTCCAGTCCTCCTGTCGTACCGTAAGGCACTTTTTCATTTTTTCTCATAATCATTGTCAGAGGTCCCGGCCAAAATGCGTCGGCAAGCTTCTTTGCCTCCTCCGGAACCTCCTCCACAATCTTCTCCAGATCTGAAAAATCTGCAATGTGTACGATCAAAGGATTGTCTGACGGTCTTCCCTTTGCAGAATAAATCTTTGCAGCTGCTTCCTCATCCAGCGCATTTGCGCCCAGGCCATATACAGTCTCTGTCGGGAAAGCGACAAGCCCTCCGTCTTTTAAGATCTGTCCTGCCTCCTCGATCCATTTCTCCTCATGATCTTCCTTTATCCGCACTATTTTTGTCTCCATTGCCTGCACCAAACCTTTCCGGCGAATCTTTTTCTATTGTAAACTCGGTATCTGATCCATGTCCTGCAAAAAGCGCCAGGACATCTCATAGACTCCATCTGTGCCTATTATAACACCTGAGGCAAAAAAATAAAACTGTTTTCTCTGCGCATTGTTTTTAGACTGAACAAAAAAACTGCTGCCTCAGATGTTTCCATCATGAAAGCAGCAAGCTTCTATCTATTCTGACTCTTATTTTTCAATGCTTTCGATTCGTTTATTCAGCGTATCTTCCTGACCTTCTACTACGCCGATAATAGGCGCTCCGATGATATTTCCTTCTTTGTCCACCACATAGGTAGTCGGATATCCACCGATCTCTGAGATAAAATCTTTATATAACTCATTGTCCGGATCTGGCGAGATATTGCAATAGGTCACGCCTTTTGCCGAAAGAATCTCCTTCGCAGTCGCCAGTTCTTCTTCTCCCTGTCCGGAATCACTTCCAACGCCGATCAGATTGATATTTTTGTCTTTAAATTCTTGATACAGTTCTTCCAGATACGGCATTTCTTCAACACAGCTGCCACATCCGTTGCTCCAGAAGTTTACAATCGTTGCATCATATTCTGAAAAAATATCGCTTGTGACGGTATTGCCTTCCATATCTTTTTCTGAAAATTCCGGGAAAGGTTTTTTTGTCACCAGATCATCGCTTTTCTGACCGCATCCTGTCAAAGAAAAAGCCATCATTGCAAGAACCAGTGAAACAGACGCTATTTTTTTCATGATTTTTCCTCCTTCGGTGAATAAAATGAAAATGATTTTGAAATCGCTTTGTGGGGACATGTACGGATGCAGTCTCCGCATCGAATACATTCTGTATGATTTGGCGTCTTGTATACATCGACGTCCATCTTGCAGACACGGCTGCACGCGCCGCATGAGGTACATTTTTCTCTGTCTATGCGGAAACGGTACACGGAAACTTTATTAAACAGCGCATAGAAAGCTCCCAGCGGACAGATCCATTTGCAAAACGGTCGGTAAAAAAAGACCGCAAGCAAAATAACAGCCAGTAAAATACAGCTTTTCCATGTAAACAGCCATCCCAGACTTGCACGGATTCCCTCATTTGCAAGAGATAACGGAATTCCTCCCTCCAGAATACCTGCTGGACAGATGTATTTGCAGAAAAATGGATCTCCCATGCCCACTTCATTTACAACCGTCATCGGCAGTACAAACACAAAGACTGCCAGAATCACATATTTGAGATACGTCAGCATATGCAGACGTTTTGTACTAAATTTTTTCGTCGGAATCTTATGGAGCAGTTCCTGAAACCATCCAAACGGGCAGAGGAATCCGCAGACCACCCGTCCCAGCAGCACGCCGATAAAAATCAGCAGTCCCACAATGTAGTAAGAAAATTTGAATTTTGAGGAGCCGATCACTGCCTGAAGAGAACCGATCGGACACGCTCCTGCTGCCGCAGGACAGGAATAACAGTTCAAACCTGGAACGCAGATGTTTTTCAGCTTACCTTTATAAATTTTCCCGCTGAAAAAATTCATCAGAAAGGGATTGGTTGCCAAGGCTGCTAAGAGCTGGATCTTCCAGCGGTTTCGATTTATTTTTGTATTTTTTTTCTTCTTCTCAGCCAATACCTACACACTCCAGACAAATATTAACTGCTTTGTTCAGCACGGTTGCTGTCTCGTCCCGATAAATGCCAATCCCGATCATAATCAGTGAGACAGCCAATAGAAATCCTGTCATCTTTTTCATAATTTACCCCATTATAGCTGCCGCTGCTGTGGCCTCATTTCCATCATCTGTGCCGTTATTCCGCTCATCCACAATATTTTTATAAAATTCTACCTCTTTGACCAGCTCTTCTGCTACCACTTTTGCGCTCCATGAAGAATAGAAAGCTTCTCCCACATACCATACTCCTGTACTTGGCATACCTTCAATCATATCTGCATATTTTTCTGTCGCTTTTTTCAGCGAATCGTTATATTCCAGAACCGGAAACGGTGCATCTTCAAACATGGATATTTCTTCTGCATTTTTATTGCATACGATAATTTCTCCCCCGTTTTCTTTTACACCTTCATATGCGCTTGTCAATTCATCATAAAAAGCCTGCGCATCCTTGTCTGATGCATCTATAAATGTAAAAAATGTTACAGATGGAATATCTTCTTTTGTAAATTCTTCTCCTGAAAGCGTTGTTGTCTCAAAATCATCGATCGCATTTGCCGTCATTTTATCCGCCGCCGGTATAGTTCTTTCTTCATAATAATCATCAACCCATTCTTGTGTGACCCATCCTTTTTCGAGGGCATCTTCCACTGTCACATTTCCCTCTGCAATCGACTTCTCTACTTCTTCCAAACTAGGTTTTTTGCTCCCGCACGCTGTAAGGGAAACCATACATAATGCCGCAATCACAGCTCCTGTAAATTTCTTCATAAAAAATATACTCCTTTTCTTCGCTTCTGCGTTTTTAAGGAGTATATCATATTCCATATAAAGCTGATGTTAAGCTGGAAAATCAATTTTAAAAATACATCCTGACGGATCATTGGAGGTCACAGAGATATGAGCATTGTGGCGCTCCAGAATCTTTCTGCAGACAGCCAGCCCCAATCCGCTTCCCCCGATTGCTCTGCTTCTTGACTTGTCAATCCTAAAAAACGGCTCAAAGATCTGATCCCGATATTCTTTCGGAATCCCCTCTCCTTGATCTGCCACCGTCACTTGTGTCTTTTCCGGAAATCTCTCAATTTTCACTCTGATACTTGTGTGGGATGGACTGTACTTGATTGCATTTTCAATCAGATTATAAAAAACACGTTCCAAAAGTCGATCCTGTCCTTTCACACAGCAGTCTGAATCTGTAATCTGAATTGAAATCTGCTTTTGCGACGCCAGTTCTGACAGCTCATCTGCAACATCTTCCAAAAGTGGAAAAAGCACGACCGATTCTACCGTTTCCAGCGGCAGATCACGGCTGAACCAGAGCAGATCTTCAATCAGTTTTGTGAGACGTCCCAGCTGATCCTGCAAAGCGGCAACTGCCTTTTTTGTCTCCTCGTCTTTATTTTTTGCAGATAGAGAAAATACATCCAGTTTTGTCTGCATCACTGCCAGAGGTGTCCGCAATTCATGCGCCGCATCCGCCGAGAATTGTCTCTGCAGCGTGAAAGAGTGCTGAAGTTCTTCTAATAGCTGGTTAAATGAGACCGTCAAATCTTGCACTTCGTCGGCGCTGACCGGCACAGGAATCATTTCGGCAAAATTATTGATATCTCTTTTTTTTACTTCCTGCGCAAGACTTTTTATTGGTTTCAGAACGTATCCTGCTGCCAGATATGTCGCAATCCCTCCGATCAGTACAATCACACACGTCGCAATGATACTCTCTTTGCGAAAAATTTCATACGATGTTCTCACAAGACTGATGGCAGGTATTGTATTTTCTGCCTGCATAGACTCAAAACATTCTCCTGCCGTTTCCATAGAAATACTGGGCTGAAGGTTCTGCATCTCAATAGTATCCACCATCTTATTCGCTGAGAAATTTGAAAGAAACGCCAGTATCGTGCAGGAAATCAGCAGAAAAATACTTGCCGTCAAAGTAAATCGAATGCGAAGCGATAATTTTTTCATGGCAGTATATATCCCTCCCCTATCTTTGTCTGAATGGGATCATATCCAAGAACGTTTTTCAGTTTTTTGCGCATCGCAGATAAATGCACTCTCACAGAGTTGCTAAATGGATCGAAGTCTCCGTTCCATACATGTTCAATAATCTCCTGCTGTGTAATCAAATGCCCCTGATTTAAAAGAAAATATTCTAAAATTGCAGTCTCTTTTGCAGTGAAAAAAACCGTCTCCCCTTTCACTGTGACACATCGGCTGAACGAATCCATGGAAATGTCCTGATATGTCAGGTAACTTGGGGACTGCACAAATCTGCGGTTCAGCAGAACCCGCATCCTTGCCTCAAGTTCTTCAAAATGAAACGGTTTCGTCAGATAATCGCTCGCTCCGAGTTCAAATCCGGAAAGTTTTGTCTCCAGATGATGATTGGCTGACAGGATCAAAACTTTCGTCTGCGGCTTGTCCTCTTTCAGTTTTTCTAAAATTTCCAGCCCGTCCATTCCAGGCAGATTCAAGTCCAAAATAATCAGATCATACGTTTCATCCATCGCCATCTGATATCCTTCTGTTCCTGTCTCTGCCTGATCTACTGCATATCCTTTCCAGGACAATCCTTTCGCCAGATCACATAAAAGTTCCCGTTCATCTTCTATAATCAGAATCCGCATCTTCATTTCTCCCTTCTGATATACAACATTGTATCTTTTCTCAGTTTTTTATACTTTTTATCTGATCTTCCGTCTCTTTTTTAAATTGTTCAAAGAAATCCTCAATCGTATCAAATTCATAATTCGGAACAAATTTTGTATTTTCCACGTCTTCTCTCGTCGCTTCCCCTGTATAAACCACGCATGTTTCCACTCCCGCTGCGATTCCGCATGCAATGTCCGTGTACAGTCTGTCTCCGATCACAATCGTCTCTTCTGCCGAAAATTTTGTCAGTTCCAGACAGTAATCCACAACCTCTCTGGCTGGTTTTCCCAGATACTTTGGACTTTTTCCCGTCGAGTTTTCGATCATCTGACAGATCGATCCGCAGTCTGGTATAAATCCGAAAGGCGCCGGACAGCACAGATCTGGATTTGTCGCCAGATAGGGGATATTCTCTGTTGATAAAATTTCACAGACACGTTCTAACTTTTCATATGTCAGCTCACTGTCATATCCGACCAGAACACACGCAATTCCCTCCTCGACATATTCTGTGACAATGAGCCCCTGCTCTCTCAGATTTTGTATAAAAGACGCTGTCCCCATGACAAAAATCTTTTTTCCTGCGAAATTTTCTTTCAGATACTGCGCCGCAATGAAACCGGATGTGACAAACTGCCATTCTTCCGTTCTCAGATTCCACCCTTCAAATTTCTTTACATAATCAGCCGTACTTTTTGTTGAATTATTCGTAATATAAATTGATTTTCCGCCGACCTTCTCAATCAGCTCAAGCAGTTTTTTCGTTCCCTCATACAATTTGTTTCCGGTTGCAATCGTCCCGTCGATATCAAATAAAAATAATCTTTTGTTCTTCAGCATAATTTTCCCCTGATCTTTTTTATATTTTCTTCGCTTATTTTAATACAGAGCCGTTCCTGTGTCCATCTCTATTCTTCGATCCTTTTCACTGAAAAGCAAAGCAGGAATACGCTCCCAAAGCTTCTGGCTTTCGTCAGGAAGAATTGACAGTAAACACGATGATATCGTCTGCCCTATACCTTTTGCTGAATTATTCAAAATTTTGTTTTTCCAGATCAGAGGCGTATGCGGTCATCCCATCTTTTATCGCCTGCGCCACCCTTTTCTGATATTCTTCGGACATTAGAAGTTCCGCTTCTCTTTGGTTGCTCAGAAATCCACATTCCGCAATCACTATCGGACTTTCCGTCTTTCTCAGAATATAATAGCTGTCATTTTCTTTGATCTCTCTGCACCTTGCCACTTCCAGCTCTCTGTTTAAAGATTCTTGTATCACAGCTGCCAGTTTTTGCCCCTTATCTGAATGAGAATAATAAAAAACCTGTGGCCCCTGAACACTTTCATCCGGATAGCTGTTCTGGTGAATACTGACTGTAAACAGGGGATCTGCTTCATTTATCTTCTCGCATCTTTTTTTCATATCCTGCTGTTTCTTACTTCCGCTGCTCTCATCGTACAGTCCTCCGTCTTCTTCCCTCGTCATCACAACTGTAAATCCTTCCTCCTCTAAAAGGGTCTGCAGCTTTTTGGCGATTGCAAGATTGATCTCCTTTTCTTTTGCCCCATTGATTCCGATCTTTCCGGGGTCATCTCCACCGTGGGGCGCGTCTTTGATGCGCAAAGTTCTGCCTTGTATCAATCACTGAAAAAGTACGTCCGTATCTTTTTCCACTTTCTCTAAAAGCCAATCCAGCAGTTCCATATAAACTTGTTTTTTCATCTCTATTCTCTCTTTATTGTATGCAGGATTTTTTTCTGAAAACTGCCCGTTATTCTGGCGGATCTTCAAATATAATGTTCTTAAGAGATTTGAATTCTGCGTATTGGAAAGATCCAGATATCGTTTCAGCTGATCTTCATCCCCTTTTTTGATTGCTGTCACAAACGCATGACGAATGGCGCGTTCCACTCTCGAAGGAGTACTGTCTCTTTTTTTCGCAATCTCATGATATAAAACGCCAATTTTACCCCCTGCATAATAGGGATCTTTATCGAATATTTCCATCGCATCGCAAATATAAGTAAATCCCTTCGTGCCCGCCGGGATCCCTATACTCAGCAATACGTCTACTATATTCATATCCATGTTCAAAATCCTCTCTTTCCTTTTCTCATATCACGATATATGTATGTTGTGACTATTATATGTTTTATTACAACATTTGTCAACATATCTTTGTTGACAACGCATCTATTTTCCCTTATTATAAAAGTTACTGCTATCGGCTGCAGTTTTGCATGACAGCATCAGGAAATTGCGAAAAAAGAGGTAAAAAAACTTGAAAGATCAAATAAAACTTATCAGAAAAAACGCTGGTTTAACCCAACAGGAATTTGCCAGTAAAATCGGGGTATCCAGAAATACAATCGCTACTTATGAAACAAGTGTGCGCATTCCGATTGATGCAATCGTAAAATCGTTATGCCGGGAATTTGATGTCAATGAAGTATGGCTTCGCACAGGAGAGGGCAGTATGTATGTGGAAACAAATCCTGACCTTGCGCTTTCAAAATGGTTCGGTCATCTGCTTCGTGAAAATCCCACTTCTTTTAAAAAGCGTTTTATCATGACACTTTCCAAACTATCTGACAATGAATGGAAAATGCTTGAAAAAATGGTCGACACACTGCATTCTAAAGAAATCTAATATCTTTTGGAACTTCCCACAAGTAAACTGCTCGGTAGTTGAATTGCCGGGCATCTGGCTGTGAAGCTGTGTCTTACAGTTCTGCCCAAAACAGAAATTTACGACATAATAGATAAAAAAAGAGCGGCTTTTACGCCGCCCTTTTCTGATTTTTTTTATTTTGACTGTGCATTCATCCATGCGAAGAGATTTGTGTACTCTCCAGCCGGCAATGTTCCGCCGCCTTCATTTGTAGGAGTTGTTCCAAATGTCTCATTGTCTGTTGAAGCTGCAATCGCTTCCTTGTCCTGAACTCCTGTTACCTGATTGTTCAGCACATAAACCCATGAGAAATGACCCATATACGTTGCGTCCGGACTATCTGTTCCAACAACGGATTCATACAGAGACAGCCAGCTGTTCTCAGCTCCTGCCTGTACAAGTGCACGGTAAGTAGGAAGTGCAAATGCCTTCGGATCTACCACAGGATCATCGACTGACAATACAAACCAAGTTGGAATGTCTTTGATTGCCTCTACTTTATCTTCTGACATCCATCTTTCTCCTGTCATTTCAAATGCGGATGTTCCCATTCCTGCTTCTTCATTTATCTTATAAGTTCCGTCTTCATTTCTGGCATACTCATTAAAAGCATATGCCTCGCAGATCGGATAAGCTGCTGCAAAATAATCTGGATAGTTCACAAGCATATTGACTGTCATGTATCCACCGTTTGAGCATCCGCCCAGATAGATACGATTCGGGTCTACATCCGGATTGGACTCTGCGTAATCTTTGATTGTATCCATCAAAATCTCTGTATATCTAGAAACACCGCTTCCATTTCCATTCGTTCCGTCTCCTTCGTCCATCCAGTATGTCTCGCACTGAACAGCCAGAACGTAGCTTCCTACTTCCTCACCGGCAGTAAAATAAGACTGAATCTCTTCTCTTGCAAGTGCACATACTTCATTGCCCAAAATCTCGATGTCAGGATCTGTTCCGCCTTCGCCCTGTCCATGCAGCCAGATCACGAGAGGATTTTTCTCTCCTCCTGCAATGTCTTCCGGTTCATACGCCGCCGTGCGGAGTGTGATTTCTTCTTCCTCACCAGTAAAATGATTCATGTAAGTTCCTGTGAAAGAATCTCTGTTTGAAAATCTTTCTGTGTCAGGACAAATACGGTTTTCAATGCAGTCTTGTGTAAATGAAATTTTATGTGCTGTTCCATCCACTGTGAAGTTTTCACATTCTACAGATACTTCATACGTCTCTGTCCATTTATTCATCATCACAGACATATCATATGTAAATGGAGATCCGGAAACCTGATATGTCGTCTCCATCTCAACAGCAACATATTTGGAAGCTCCTTCTGCTTTTTCTCCGTTTTCATCGCACAGATATACTTCTTTGACGGTACGCTCTGTTCCTGCAGTCACAACTTTGCATCCCTCTGCGCTGATCTCAGATGCTTCCTCCTGCAATTCTAAAATAATTTTAGGAACTCCTGGTCCCCATTCATATCCCTGTACAAAAATAGATGTTCCTGCAATAATGCCTGTTTCATCAGAAGCTTCTGCTTTTGTTGCATCTGGCATTGTCGCATCTGCTTCTGCTGCAAAAGATACCATGGATGTCATTCCCAATGCGAGACATCCTGCTGTCAAAAAGGCCATCAATTTTTTTCTGTTCATTATATTTTCCCCCTTTAAAAAAATCTTGAGCCGCCACAGCATATCCTTCATCTTTACCAAAAACGACAAAAAACAAAACGTGATTCTATTTACTCCATCGGATATTCTGTATTTCACTCATAACAGCCCTAAAATCATAAACTGCCTGATTGTGTCAAACAATTCAGACAGTCTCATGCTTGCGGTCTGTACTTTTTCAGTATAGCCCCATTTTTTATATTAGTCAAATATTTTTCGTATATTTTATCTAATATTTTATTCTTTTTTTATATTTTTTAGGCATTTTATACACATCTTATTTTTCTCTATTTTGCCTCATTTCTCCTCCGCCGTGCCCTGCGTCAATCACAACCACCTTTTTATCTTCCTTCTGCATCATAACAGTCTGAACTGTCTTCCTCAATCCCATCGTTGACAATAAGGCGACTGCCAGCAGCAGCACGATTCCCATCCACATTTCCCATTTCTTTTTTTCTCTCATTATGCTTCCTTTTTCTGTCTCTCCTTTTTTCTAGTTTATCCGTGTTTTCCTTGATTTATCACACATTTTTTCTTTTATCTTTTCTTTCCGTTCTGGATTCATAAATGAAAGCATATTTTTTCTCTTATTGTCGTCTTGCCGCTCCCTGTATCTTTATGGAAAGTCAGATGAAATACGCTTGAGAATCATATAGAACAATGGTATAATAAAAGTACTCTATTTATACTTTTTTAATCATTTACATAATATCGGGAGGATTTTATGGTTAGTAAAATCAAAGAATTTATTCTTTTGACTGTCGGTATCCTGATCATGGTTGTCGGCATTTATTTCTTCAAATTTCCAAATAATTTTTCCTTCGGAGGAGTGACCGGTATCGCAATCGTCGTCTCCGAATATCTTCCTGTTTCAAGAGGTGTAATTACAACCATCATTAACGTTGCCCTGCTGATCATAGGTTTTCTTCTGCTCGGAAAAGGGTTCGGCATTAAGACCGTTTATACCAGTCTGCTGATGTCATTTGGACTGTCCTTTCTGGAAAAAGTTTGTCCGATGACACATCCTCTGACCGACGAAGTAATTCTGGAGCTGGCTTTCGGCATCTTTCTTCCTGCTGTAGGATCTGCCCTGCTGTTTAATATCGGCGCTTCCAGCGGCGGAACGGATATTGTGGCAATGATTTTAAAAAAATATACAAGCATCAATATTGGAAACGCCTTGCTATTGACAGATCTGATCATCGTGGCTGCGACCTTCTTTGTATTCGATATCAAGACGGGGCTTCTATCCACACTTGGTCTTTTCGTTCGTTCCTTTATGATCGACGGTGTAATTGAAAATATTAACCTTCAGAAATATTTCACGGTCGTGTGCAGCGATCCCGAACCGATCTGCGATTTTATCACGCTCGATTTAGGACGAAGCGCAACTGTCTGTGAAGGAATCGGTGCTTTTTCACATGACAAAAAATATGTAATTTATACGGTAATGAGCCGCGCCCAGGCAGTGCGCCTGCGCTCTTTCATTCACATTCAGGATCCTTCCGCTTTTATTCTCATATCAGATACAAGCGAGATTATCGGGAAAGGTTTCCGGGGTTATCATTAAAAAAAATACTGCTGCAGTCCGGCATTTCTCATAATGAGATCTGCTTTCTGCAGCAGGTTTTTTATTTTACGATATGTATTTAGAAATAATATCCCAAACGGATGACTCTTCCAATCCAAGCTTCCATCCTGCGATTCCGCCAAGCTCATATTCCTGTACCAGCTTTGCTCTTGCCTCGACAGATTTGTCATTTTCCAGCCATACCTGATACAGAGATCCATCGCTTCCTGTCCACTGTGCATAATCCTGTCCTGCATCTTCATCATATACAATCTCTGCTCCAGCTTCTTCCACAGCATTTTTTGCCGCTGCCATGCTGACTGCCTCACTGGAGATATTGCCTTCTGAATCTGTATTCCAGATCCGCACATAGAATGGAATGGCATTGATCACTTTGTTTGATGGGACCTGAGCCACAGTATCTTTCACACCGTTTGTGACAAAATCCATGGTCGCCACAGAACCTACATCCGAGCCGGCATAGTGCTCATCATATCCCATGATAATCACATAATCTGCTACTATTCCCTGTTCTTCCCTGTCGTAATGCGCCGTATATGGCTGCGGAACAGGATTGTCAACTGATAAAATAATTTCATTCGCTCTGCATTTTATTGACATTTCTCTGATAAATTGAATATAGTCATCGCCTGCAGACTCCGGTATCGTCTCAAAATCAATATTGATTCCATCCAATTTATACTTGATTGCTTCTTCTATCAGCTGATCCTGAATATTTTTTCTTGCACTCATGGAAGACAGAACCGTCTCGGTATCCACAGCCGTATTAAAATTATCAATCAGCCCCCAGACCTGCATTCCGCTTTTATGTGCTGTCGTCACATACTCCTTATCTGCGAGAGATGAGATATTTCCTTCGTTGTCCGTAATGGAAAACCAAGTTGGAGAGATTACATTGACGCCTTTCACTTCGGCAATATCATTTTCTAAGCTGGCGTTTGCATCCGCATTTGTCACTTGATGCCATACCAGATTAATCTTTTCATCCTGAGTCAGACTTGTATAGACAGGCTCTTTGAAATCAGGAATCTCAAGTGTTATCTGACTCTGTTCTCCCAACGTATTATTTTTGACATATCCCAAATATCCGTCTTTTGTCAGCACTTTTGTCCAATCTTCCATCACATCCACGACCATTACCTGATCTCCTTTGCTGACTTTCGTCAAAATCGGACTTTTTATTCCGCCCTGAAAGCGGACACTTGTGCTTTTCTTCATCTCAGCCGCTGTCTGTGGTTCCTTCTCATATCGGATCACTGCCCTGTTTGGCTCTTCCAGCAGATCATACTCCATAAATGTAAATTGTTTTACAAATTCTGCATCCAGATAGAGCAGATCTCCTTCCTGAAATGCAATCACATATTCTTCCGTCTTCTTTTTGTCATTTACTGTGTATTCCTTGCTTTCAAGCGGAATCTCATACAACTCTGTCGGTGTCGTAAGCAAAAACAGATCTGCACTTTCATCCCAGTAAAATCGCTTATTCAGATATTCTGTCACCGCCTCATGTTCCAGATATAATCGTTCCTCTCTCAGCAGTCCTTTGTAGCGCACAAGCTGATCCTGCATAATCAATGCTGTCTCCTTTCCCTGCACATCAAAATATTCCTGCTGCTCCATCCATGTATTAGACGGAATATACCGGCTCACTATTCTTCCAAGCACAGCTACTGCCGCAATCACGATCAATGCGGAAATAATCGGAAACACGATCCTGCGTTTCTTTTTCATCATCACACCTCCGTTGTCACCTCTGGCGACAATTCAATTTGATGCTATTATATCATGAAAATACCATATGTAATTACATTCTTCGACATCTTAAGAAATTCCTAATTTAATACTTCTCATTCTCTTAGGGGGATATGTCTGCCACCTGTAAAAATTTTCAGCTTCATACTCTATTTTACGCACTGGAGGACTTTGCAGGGGTTATTTTATTTTTACGCGGTCGAATCCCACCCCAATCACATGATTATTTTCGTCCTGAATGTAATCTCTCATATAACTACTCTCCTCTTCCAGCATACATGCCTGAATAATACTCTTGGGATCGCTTTGCTTTCCGTTCAGCATCAGATACTTTCCCTCTCGGATATAATGATCCAATTCTTTTTTTAATTTTTTCTTCTGCTTGATTGTATCACCTGCCTTCTATCCGATCTTCGTCTCGTTCTTCGTCCGAAAGTCTGAAACGGTCTCACCATTTTTTTACGGATCATACGCCATTCTTTTCAGTGCTGTGATATACTATTTTATACGAATTCTCAAAACAACATACCGGACAGAATTCAGAGAAGGGAGCGCCTCTAAAAACAATTTTTTTGTTCTTTTATCTTATTTTTTAAGAGTGGAAATTTGCGAAGAAACTCGCAGATACAATAAAAAATGACGGGAAATAGAAAAAATCAGATCGAAAAGCCTCCTTTCATCCGGCTCTCCCTTCTCTTGTCTTTATTATATACAATATGTTGCAATAAATCAAGTTGTTTGTGATATTTTTTAATCTTTTTTTCCCATATTATTGACTTCTCAAAAAAGATTGGATATACTAATTGTTCAAATGGAAGAGATGTTTCTTATACCACAATTTGCTTTGCATCTTCTCTTCTATTCGTATATAATATAAGTAAGGAACAATATAAATTTATCCAGATATCAATATCTGGAAATTTGATCAGTTAGGATGTGATTATATGAAGATAGAAAAAATTAATGACAACCAGATTCGCTGTACTTTGACCAGAGAAGATCTGGAGACAAGAGAACTGAAATTAAGCGAACTTGCATATGGAAGTGAAAAGGCGAAATCTCTGTTTCAGGATATGATGCAGCAGGCGGCATATGAATTTGGATTTGAGGCCAATAATATCCCTCTGATGATTGAAGCGATTCCGGTTTCTTCTGAGACAATCATCCTGATTATCACCAAAGTAGAAGATCCTGAAGAATTAGATACACGCTTCTCCAAATTTTCTTCTTTTACAGAAAATGCTGAGAATGATTCCGGCTCGTCCATGCCAAAATTGGAAGGGGCAGATGAGATTCTTGATTTATTCCATAAAATCAAACAAGTAGGCAAGACGCTCGACAAAGCTTCCTCTGCCTCAAATGAAAAACTGGATACTTCGCATATCCAGATTGCAAAAATGTATCAGTTCCGTGACTTGGATGTTTTAATCCGTGCAGGCAAAGCTCTTCAGGGATTCTACAACGGTCGTAATTCGATTTTTAAGGATGAGATGAACAAAGAGTATTTTCTTGTGATTTTCAAGTCCGATCATACTCCGGAAGAATTTAACAAAGTCTGCAATATTCTGTCAGAATATGGAATTCCATGCAAGTTTTCCTCTGCAGCTGAAGCTTATTTTTCAGAACATTATACTATGATTCTGGGTGATTCTGCCCTTCAGCAGCTTGCCTCCCTTTAATTGAAGCGATGCTGGAGCATACAAAATGGAATTAGAATCTCCCATGACTGAAATCATGAATATTCCCGTCTGATTGACAGAAAAGGGACACTGGGATGATATCCCGGTGTCCCCTTTTCGTCAGAATTTTCATTCTGCTCTCTTTGCTATTTATTTTTTTAAGCTATCTAAAAATGCGTTGATTCTTGCCACTAATAAATCAGGCTCTATTCCATGAACCAGTGCAGCCTCTTCCAGAGATTCTCCCTGAGCAGACGGGCATCCGATGCAGTGCATTCCGCTTGCCATCAGAAATGGAGCCATCTGAGGATCAATCTGAAGAATTTCTCCGATTAACATTTCTTTCGTCACTGTCATAATTCGTACCTCC
>ERZ506371.41-NODE-41-length-23298-cov-4.16358_pt1 | contig 23298 bp, 20 predicted proteins | sample MGYA00513058_ERZ506371 | MGnify/ENA metagenome assembly ERZ506371 | reverse complement strand
GGGCAGTTCGATCTCCTTTGCGATGGTCACACCGTCGTTGGTGATGAGGGGGGACCCGAACTTCTTGTCGAGCACCACGTTGCGGCCCTTGGGGCCTAAGGTGATCTTCACCGTATCTGCAAGCGTATTCACGCCCTTTTCGAGGGCCTTTCTTGCGTCGTCTCCGTATTTGATCTGCTTTGCCATAACACAAAACTCCTTATTAGATTTGTTTTAGAAAGATCAGTCCTCGACCACGGCGAGGATATCGCTCTGTTTGATGATGGTGAACTCCTTGCCGTCCACCTTAAAGTCCGTGCCTGCATACTTGGAGCAGAGCACCTTGTCGCCGACCTTCACCTGCATGGTGACTTCCTTGCCGTCGATGACCCCGCCGGGGCCGACTGCAACGACGACGCACGTCTGCGGTTTCTCCTGTGCGGATGCGGGAAGGATGAACCCGCTCTTCGTCTTCTCTTCGACGTTCGCCGCTTCGACGACGACCTTGTCGAACAATGGTTTGATGTTCATACTGACCTCCTTAAACGTTGAACGGACGCCAAAGGGCGCCGTATTTTGGCTCGATGCCTTTTTCCTTTCTATTATAAACGCCCGAAAAGTGCGCTCAAACGGGAAAGTGTCATTTTTTTGGCGAAATTTTCCTGTTTTTTTGCGCGCGCCCGCCGCGCGGGCATGAGCCGAGTTGACTTCTCCTTGAAAAATTGTTATAATCAGAGTATAAGAGGGGCATGTCTTTGCCCCGAGGGGGTATTTCGTGGATAAATGGGATGAACGTTTCATGGAACTGACGCGCCACGTCGGCGGCTGGGCGAGCTGTTTCCGCCGCAAGGTGGGGGCGGTCATCGTGCGCGACAAACGCGTCATGACGACGGGCTACAACGGCGCGCCGTCGGGCATCCCTTCCTGTATGGAGAAGGGCGAGTGCCTGCGCGAAAAGCTCAACATCGCAAGCGGCACGCGCGCGGAGCTGTGCTACGGCGTCCACGCCGAGCAGAACGCCATCATCCAGGCGGCGAAATACGGCATCAACATCACGGGGGCGACCCTCTACTGCACCCACCAGCCCTGCGTCATCTGCGCAAAGATGATCATCAACGCAGGGATAAAACGCGTCGTCTACGACGAAGGCTATCCCGACGAGTTCTCCATGCAGCTCTTCCGCGAAGCGGGGACCGTCATCGAAAAATATTCCGATCTTCAAGATCGCAAGGAGAAATAACATGCATCCCATCGTCACCTTTGAAATGGAGGACGGCTCCGTCTTCCGCGCCGAGCTCTATCCCGAGCTCGCGCCCAACACCGTCAACAATTTCTTGTCTCTTGTTCAGAAGGGCTTTTACGACGGCATCATCTTCCACCGCGTCATCGAAGGCTTCATGATCCAGGGAGGGGACCCCAAGGGCGTCGGCACGGGCGGCCCCGGCTACCACATCAAAGGGGAGTTCAAAAGCAACGGCGTGGAAAACCCCGTGAAGCACGAGCGCGGCGTCCTTTCCATGGCGCGCGCACAGCACCCCGATTCCGCAGGCTCTCAGTTCTTCGTGATGCACGCCGCTGCGCCCTATCTCGACGGGCAGTACGCCGCCTTCGGCAAGGTCATCGAGGGGATGGAGGCGGTGGATGCGATCGCAACGACGCCCACCGACTTCCGCGATAAGCCTTTAAAAGAGCAGAAGATGAAGAAGGTCACGGCGGAGACCTTCGGCGAAAGCTATCCTGAACCCGAAAAAATCGTCTGAAATATCACAACATCTTGATTATGCGTGACATAATCAGGGTAAAACTTTTGTTTCTGGACTGTTAGGAGAGTATTATGTCAGACAAACTATTGTACGAAAACCCCTTGACGACCCGCTATGCGAGCCGCGAGATGCTCATCAACTTCGGCGATGAGAAGCGCTTCCGCCTGTGGAGGCAGCTCTGGACCGCGCTTGCGGAGAGCGAGATGGAGCTCGGGCTTCCCATCACGAAAGAGCAGGTCGAGGAGCTCAAAGCGCACATCGATGACATCGACTACGAGCGCGCCGAAGAGTACGAACGCCAGAAGCGGCACGACGTCATGGCGCACGTCGCGGCATTCGGCGACGTCGCTCCCTCCGCAAAGGGCATCATCCACCTGGGCGCGACGAGCTGCTTCGTCGACTGCAACTCCGAGCTCATCATCATGCGCGACGCGCTCGGCATCATCGAACAAAAGCTCGTCAACGTCATGGATAAGCTCCGCTCCTTCGCGCTCAGATATAAAGATCTCCCGACGCTCGGCTTCACGCACCTTCAGCCCGCCCAGCTCACGACGGTGGGCAAGCGCGCCACGCTGTGGCTCCAAGACCTCATGCTCGACTACGAGAGCCTGCAAAATCTCAAAGAGCACTTCAAGCTCCGCGGCGTCAAGGGCACGACGGGCACCCAGGCAAGCTTTTTGGAGCTTTTCGACGGCGACGAAGAGAAGGTCAAGGAACTTGAAAGGCGCGTCGTTAAAAAGATGGGCTATGAAAAGGTGTACGGCGTCACGGGGCAGACGTACCCCCGCAAGTTCGACTACAACGTCCTCTGCGTGCTCTCCCAGATCGCGCAGAGCGCCTACAAATTCTCCAACGACATCCGCCTTCTCCAGCACATGAAGGAGGTGGAGGAGCCCTTCGAAAAGACGCAGGTCGGCTCCTCGGCGATGGCGTACAAGCGCAACCCGATGCGCTGCGAGCGCATGGGCTCGCTTTGCCGCTATCTTGTCTCCCTTCCCATGAACTCGGCGGTCACGGCTTCCACGCAGTGGTTCGAGCGCACCCTCGACGATTCTGCCAACCGCCGCATCGTCAACGCGCAGGCGTTCCTCACGGCGGACGCCATCCTCACCATCTATATGAACGTCGCAGAGAACCTCGTCGTCTATGAGAAGGTCATTGCAAAGCATATCGCGCAGGAGCTTCCCTTCATGGCGACGGAAAACATCATGATGGAGTGCGTCAAAGCGGGAAAAGACAGGCAGGAGCTGCACGAGCGCATCCGCGAACTTTCGCAGGAAGCGGGCGCCAACGTCAAAGTCAACGGCGGAGAGAACGACCTTCTCGATCGCATCCGCAAAGACCCCATGTTCGAAGCCGCGCACGACAAGCTCGAAGAGATCCTGGAGCCCAAGAAATTCGTCGGCCGCGCCCCTCACCAGACGGAGGAGTTCATCAAAAACGAGATCGACCCCATCCTCGATCGGCACCGCGCTATCCTCGGCGCCACGGGCGAAGTGCGCGTCTGAGCCCGCCGCCTCTCTCCCGATAGGGGCATCGGGCGGGCGCTTTCACCCCCCAAACTTTCATCCAAACCGCAAAAGCCGCAGAGATTTCTGCGGTTTTTTGTCATGTAAGCGCGTTTTGCCGCCCAACGCGTGTTATCATGGAGGAAAGACAACGGGAGGAACGACATGGCTCAGCAAACCATTGCCATCAGAGTGAAGGGGAAACACGCCGAGACCGACTTTTTCGATCTCGTTTCCTTCAATGAAAACAGTTACAGGCTCGAATTTGACTTCGACAGCGAGTGGGACGACTATTCCCAGCGCGTCGCCGTCCTCTTATGGGCGGGCGGCTGCCGCGAACAGCTCTTCACGGGCACTTCCTGCGATCTGCCCGCCGTCACCTCGCCCGACTGCGACACCGCATTTGTCGGCGTGTACAGCGCAAACGGCGCGGGGCGGCGCATCGCAAGCTCATTCGTGCGCCTTCGCTGCCTCGGGGGCGCCTACCGCGAGGCGGACGAAGAACCGCAGCCCTCGCTCCATCAGCAGATCCTCGACCTTCTCAACGCTTACGATTTTTCCGCGCTCACCCGCAAGGTGACGCCGGGGAGCTACTCCGCCGTCAGCGTCAACGCTTACGGCTTCGTCACGGGCGGCAAACAGATCGTCGAGGTGGGCGAAGCGGGGCAGACGCAGCCGAGCGCCTCGCTCGCAGACGGCGGCATCTTCTTCAGAAAGGAGGAGGACGGCTACACGCTCTGCTACTATTCGGGCGGCGTGCTCGAACCCGTCTCGGGGCTCGGGGGCGGCAGCGGGGGAGCGGTCACTTCGGTCAACGGGCAGACGGGCACCGTCACCATCAGTAAGTACGATTTAGGCCTTGCCGACGTCGCTCTCACAGGCTCTTACAACGACCTTGAGGATAAGCCTGCCCCTGCCGCCGTCTCGTCCGTCAACGGGCAGACGGGCGTTGTCACCATCAGCAAGTACGATCTCGGCCTTGCCGACGTCGCCCTCACAGGCTCTTACAACGATCTCACCGATAAGCCCGCGGGCGGTTCGGGCGGTGTCACCTCCGTCAACGGGCAGACGGGCGTCGTCACCATCAGCAAGTACGATCTCGGCCTTGCCGACGTTGCCCTCACAGGCTCCTACAACGATCTCACCGATAAGCCCGCGGGCGGTTCGGGGGGTGTCACCTCTGTCAACGGACAGACGGGCGTCGTCACCATCAGCAAACACGATCTGGGCCTCGGGCTTCTCGACAACGAGCGTCAGCTCATCATGAGCGATATGGTGCGCTACGGCGCTAACTTCAACATCCTCGACGAAACGGGCTGTTACTATGTGCAGGGGTCTTCCGACCTTCCCTGCTCCAACGCGCCTACCTCTTCCGGGAATACCGCGCAGAACTGCAAGTGGCTGCTCATGACCTTCTCGCATGCAGACGAAGGGGATAACATCGTCCAGCTCGCCGTCTCGCAGCAGAGCGACTGCGCCATCCGCATCCGCAACTATTCGGGCGGAAGCTGGTGCGCGTGGAAGACGGTCATTTAGCTCTCTTCGCTGATGCCTGCCGCCTTTGGGGAGGGGCATTCACCGCCCGAAGGCGCTTTCGCAGGCAAAAAAAGAGCACGGAACTTCCGTGCTCTTTTTTTCGTTCGGGTTTTTCAGCCCTCAAATGCGCTTGTCTGCATGGTAGGTGGTATGCAGGATCTCGTGCGCCTTGTGGCTGTTGGGGAACCCGAAGTAGTCGTTGTAGATGACGTCCATCACGGGCGAATCCGAGCTTCTGCGCAGCTCGTTCTTGGTATCCGAGGTATAGAGCGCCTTGGCGCGCGACTCTTTGAGCTCCGTGTTGTTGCGGACGCTGTCCGAAAGGGTGGGCTGGCCGCCGCCGTTGACGCAGCCGCCGGGGCACGCCATGATCTCGATGAAGTCGTACTTCTTCTCGCCCGATTCGATCTGTTTGATGATGGTCTCGGCGTTTGCAAGGCCGCTCGCGACCGCCACGCGGATGGTGTTGCCCGCCACAAGATAGGTCGCTTCCTTGATGGGGTTGGTACCGCGCACCGCAAAGAAGTCGAGCACTTCGAAGCTGCCGTCCATCATGTGCGCCGCCGTGCGCAGAGCCGCTTCCATGACGCCGCCCGTCGCGCCGAAGATGGCGCCGCCGCCCGTTGCCGTCGCGAAGGGATTGTCGAATTCCTCGTCGGGAAGCTCGGTGAACTTGATGCCCGCCGTCTTGATCATGCGCGCAAGTTCGCGCGTCGTGATGGCTGCATCCACGTCGTCCTTCATCTCCTCGCGCGTGCACTCATACTTCTTGGCGGTGCAGGGGATGACGCTGACGACGTACAGATTCTTGGGATCGACGCCGTTCTTTTCGCACCAATAGCTCTTCAAGAGCGCGCCGAACATCTGCTGGGGCGACTTGCAGGAGGAGAGGTGGGGGATCATCTCGGGATGGCGCTGCTCAACGAACTTGATCCACGCGGGGCAGCACGAGGTGAACATGGGCATGGGCTTGCCCGTCTTGATGCGGTTGATGAGCTCGCTCGCCTCCTCCATGATGGTGAGGTCGGCGGTGACGTCCATGTTGAACACATGGTCGGGGCCGAGGCGGCGGATGGCTGCCACCATCTTGCCCTCGACGTTGGTGCCGACGGGCATATCGAACGCCTCGCCCAGCGTCGCGCGGACGGAGGGCGCCGTGAAGAACACGACCTGCTTGGTGGGGTCGGAGAGCGCCTTCCACACGTTCTCGATGGTGGAATTTTCGGAGAGGGCGCCGACGGGGCAGGCGACGATGCACTGACCGCAGCCCACGCAGACGGACTCGGAAAGGGGCATATCGAACGCCGAACCGATGTGGACGTGGAAGCCTCTGCCGATGGGGCCGATGGCGTTGACGTTCTGCTTGCGGCAGGCGGCGACGCAGCGCATGCAGTTGATGCACTTGTCGTTGTCTCTGACGACGTAAGGGGTGGAGGTGTCGATGGGGAGCACGAAGTCCTCGCCCTTGAAGCGGTCTTCGTCGACGCTGTAGCCGAGGGAGAGCTTCTGCAGCTCGCAGTTGTGGTTGCGCTCGCAGGAGAGGCACTTCTTCTTGTGCTTGCTCAGGATGAGCTCGAGCGTCATCTTGCGGCTCTGGCGGCACTTTTCGGTGTTGGTGCGCACCTCCATGCCTTCGGAGACGGGATAGACGCACGCGGCGACGAGCCCTCTCGCGCCCGTTGCCTCGACGAGGCACATGCGGCAGGAGCCCACGCAGCTGACGTCTTTGAGGTAGCAGAGGGTGGGGATCTCGATGTGCGCCTTGCGCGCCGCTTCGAGGATGGTCGTCCCCTCGGGCACGCTGACGGAGATATTATTGATCTTTAAGTTTACCATTTTCGCTTGCATCTTGCACCTCACTTTCTCACGATGGCGCCGAACTTACAGTTGGCCATGCACAGCCCGCACTTGACGCACTTGCTCGTATCGATGACGTGCGGCTGCTTGACGGAGCCCGAGATCGCCTTGACGGGGCAGTTGCGCGCGCACAGCGTGCAGCCCTTGCACTTTTCGGGGATGACGTAGTAGGTCATGAGCGCCTTGCACACGCCCGCCGCGCACCGCTTCTCGAGGATGTGCTCTTCGTACTCCTTGCGGAAGTAGCGCAGCGTCGAAAGGACGGGGTTGGGCGCGCTCTGGCCGAGGGCGCAGAGGGAAGACTGCTTCATGTGCGCGGCAAGCTCTTCGATCTTGTCGAGGTCTTCGGGTTCGCCCTTGCCTTCCGTGATCTTGGTGAGGAGCTGCAAAAGGCGCTTGGTGCCGATACGGCAGGGGGTGCACTTGCCGCAGCTCTCGTCCGCGGTGAATTCGAGGTAGAACTTCGCGATATCCACCATGCAGGTGTCCTCATCGAGGATGATCATACCGCCGCTGCCCATCATGGAGCCGATGGCGAGCAGGGAATCGTAGTCGATGGGGGTGTCGATGCACTCTGCGGGGATGCAGCCGCCCGAAGGCCCGCCCGTCTGAGCCGCCTTGAACTTCTTGCCGCCGGGGATGCCGCCGCCGATCTCTTCGACGATCTCGCGGAGCGTGGTGCCCATGGGCACTTCCACAAGACCGACGTTGGTGATCTTGCCGCCGAGCGCGAACACCTTGGTGCCGGGCGAGGTCTCCGTGCCGATGGAGGAGAACCACTTGGCGCCCTTCAGAATGATGGGGTTGACGTTCGCCCACGTCTCGACGTTATTCAAAATGGTGGGCTTCCCGAAGAGGCCCTTGACAGCGGGGAAGGGAGGGCGGGGCCTGGGTTCGCCGCGGTGGCCCTCGATGCTCGTCATGAGCGCCGTCTCTTCGCCGCAGACGAACGCGCCCGCGCCGAGCCTTATTTCAATGTCAAAGTCAAAGCCGAGGCCCAAGATATCCTTGCCGAGCAGCCCGTATTCGTGCGCCTGATCGATGGCGATGCGCAGGCGCTGGACGGCGACGGGGTACTCCGCACGCACATAGATGTAGCCCTGATGCGCGCCGATCGCATAGCCCGCGATGGTCATCGCTTCGAGCACGCAGTGGGGGTCGCCTTCGAGGACGGAACGGTCCATGAACGCGCCGGGGTCGCCTTCGTCGGCGTTGCAGCAGACGTACTTGATATCGCCCTGCGAAGCCTTTGCAAACGCCCACTTTCTGCCCGTGGGGAAGCCCGCGCCGCCCCTGCCGCGAAGCCCGGAGGCGAGCATCTCGTTGATGACGTCGTCGGGCGTCATGGAAGTTAAGACCTTTTCGAGCGCCGCATAGTCGCCCGCCGCGATGGCTTCCTCGATGTCCTCCGCCGCGATGAGGCCGCAGTTTCTAAGCGCGATACGCATCTGCTTCTTATAGAAGGGGGTCTCGCCGAAGGGGATGATGCTGCCGTCCTCGTGCACGGTACCCTGATAGAGGAGCTCCTTGACGATATGCCCGCCTTTGACAAGGTGCTGTTCGACGACGGTCTTGGCGTGTTCGGGCGTCATCTGCGCATAGAAGGCGCCTTCGGGGTAGACGATCATGATGGGGCCGAGGGCGCAGAGACCGAAGCAGCCCGTCTTGACGACGATGACGTCGTCGATGTGGTTCTCTTTGAGGGAAGTTTCAAGCTGCTCGATGACCTTCATCGAATGCGAGGAGGTGCAGCCCGTACCGCCGCAGACGAGCACCTGCTTGCGGTACTTCGTATGCTCTGCGATCTTTTCCGCCTGTTCGTGCACGGCGCGGCGGATGGCGATGAGGTCGTGCTTGCGCGCGCGGATCTCGTCCAGCTGCGCGGTGGTGATATGCTCGTGCTGGCTCATGCGTTTTCCTCCTTGCGGTATTTGTCGAGCACGTCCTTGACGGACTCGGGCGTGAGCTTGCCGTAGACTTCGTCGCCGATCATCATGACGGGCGCAAGGCCGCACGCGCCGACGCAGCGGCAGCTGTCGATCGAGAACAGCCCGTCTTCCGTGCATTCGCCGCACTGGATGCCGAGCTCCTTTTCGATCTCGGAAAGGATCTTATCCGATCCCTTCACATAGCATGCAGTCCCCAGGCACACGCTGATGCGGTGCTTGCCCTTGGGCTTGAGCGAGAACTGCGAGTAGAACGTGACTACGCCGTACACCTCGGAGAGGGAGATCCCGAGGCCTTCCGCGATCGTCTTCTGAACGCTCATGGGCAAAAATCCGTAAATGCCCTGCGCCTCCTACAGGATGTGCATGAGACATCCCGGCGTGCTCTTGGACTCCTCGATGACGGCCTTCAGCTTTTCGGCCTGTTCGGGCGTTCCGCACGCTTCACAATTTTCCATCCGTTACCTCCTGAGAGCGCTTCTTTCGACGCCCTTTCCGAAAAAGGGGCAAAATAGCGCATAATTACATACATTATAGCACAAGGGAAAGGATATTTCAAGGGCTTTGAGAAAGTTCCCTCTGAAAAAATAAGGAAAATACACCGCCTTGCAGGCAAAGCAAAAGCGAACACTCTTTTGCATAAAAAAACGGAGAAAAAAATCGCGTTCCGCGGAAATTTTGCGTTGACTTTTGCAACTCTGTTGTGTAAAATAAAAAGGTCAGCCAAAATATCATACAAAAATGCGCACAGTTTTCTGTGCGGCATGAGAGGACAACATGAAATTAGACAAGAAGAAGTTTTTATCGGAAGTCGACGGCATCCTGCATGCGGACTATGGCACCGACCTTGCCTCGGCGAACAAGAAGGAACTGTATAACGCGCTCTCCCGCGCGGTGATGGGCGGCGTCTATGCCGATTGGAAGGCAGAAAAGTCGGCGGATAAGCGCCGCTGCGGCTATTTCTCGGCAGAATTTTTGATGGGCCGCGCCATTTTCTCCAACCTTCTCAACCTCGGCATCCTCGAAGATGCCGGCGAAGCCTTAAAGAGCATCGGCGAAGACCTTAATAAGTTCGAAGAGGTGGAGGACGCGGCGCTCGGCAACGGCGGTCTCGGCCGTCTTGCCGCCTGCTATCTCGAAAGCGCTGCAACGATGGACATCCCCCTCGACGGCTACGGCATCCGCTACCGCTACGGCCTGTTTGCCCAGACCTTTGTCGACGGCTATCAGCATGAAGAGGGCGACGATTGGCTCAAATGGGGGGATCCGTGGAGCGTGCGCACCGAGCGCGACGCCGTCACCGTGCATTTTGCCGATCAGGATGTGCGCGCCGTCCCTTACGATATGCCCATCTTCGGCTACAAGAACGGCGTCGTCAACACGCTGCGCCTCTGGCAGGCGGAGCCCGTGCAGGCGTTCGATTTTGCGACCTTCAACGACATGAAGGGCGAACACACGGCGACGGAGAACTTCAACGCGACGAAGATCACCGACGTCCTCTATCCCAACGACAACACGATGGTGGGCAAGATCCTGCGCCTCAGGCAGCAGTACTTCCTCGTCAGCGCCTCCCTTCAGGACATCGTCAGAAAGCAGAAGGAGGCGGGGCACGATCTTCACGAGCTTTCCCGCTACTACTGCTTCCAGCTCAACGACACCCACCCCGTCATTGCCATTCCCGAACTTCTTCGCCTTCTCAAGGCGGAGGGCTTCACCTTCGACGAGGCGTTCAGAGTCTGCGCGGAGACCTTCAACTTCACCAACCACACCATCATGGCGGAGGCGCTCGAGAAGTGGGATGCGCTCGCGCTCTCCGACCTTCTCCCCGACGTCTATCAGGAGATCGTCAACTGCCAGCGCCGCCTCGAAGCGGACGGCCTCGACGGCAGCAAGTTCTATATCATCCGCGATAACGTCATCCACATGGCGCATCTTGCCATCTACGTTTCCTCGCACGTCAACGGCGTCGCAAGATCCACACCAACATCTTAAAGACGGATACCTTCAAAAATTGGTACGAGCGCTTCCCCGAAAAGTTCGTCAACGTCACGAACGGCATCACGCCCCGCCGCTGGATGCTCCTCAACAATCCCGACATGGCGAAGGAGATCGACAAATACATCGGCACGGGCTGGCACACCGACCTTGCGCAGCTGAGGAAGATGGAGCCCCACATCGAAAAGATGCTGCCCGCCTTCCGCACCATCAAGCACGCCAACAAGGAGAAGCTCGCCGCCTATATTGCACAGCACGAGGGCATCGACCTTTCGCCCGACTTCATCTTCGACGTGCAGGTCAAGCGCCTTCACGAATACAAGCGCCAGCTTCTCAACGCGTTCGCCATCCTCTATTTCTATTACGCGATCAAGGACGGCGAAATCACCGACTTCCCGCCCACGGCATTCATCTTCGGCGCGAAGGCGGCTCCCGGTTACTACAACGCGAAGGCGATCATCAAGTACATCAACGAGATCGCAAAGCTCGTCAACAACGACCCCGACGTCAGCAAGGTGATGAAGGTGGTGTTCGTGCAGAACTACAACGTCTCCTACGCGGAGAAGATCGTCTGCGCGGCGGACGTGAGCGAGCAGATCAGCATGGCGGGCATGGAGGCCTCGGGCACGAGCAACATGAAGTTCATGCTGAACGGCACGGTGACGCTCGGGACGCTCGACGGTGCAAACGTCGAGATCTGCGAAGAGGCGGGCAGGGAGAACAACTACATCTTCGGCGCGACCGTCGAAGAAGTGGCGGCAGTCAAGCAGTACTACTGCCCGACGGAGATGCTCGGCAACGACCCGAAACTCCGCCGCGTGGTCGAAACGCTGCGCGACGGCACCTTCCCCGACGAGAAGGGGATGCTCAAAAAGCTTTACGAGAGCATCGTCACCGATTACGGCGCCGACCGCTATCTCGTCCTCTTCGACTTTGCCGATTACGTCCGCGCCAAGCTCGAGCTTCTGCACGACTACGGCACGGAGGACTTCGACAGAAAGTGCCTTCACAACATGGCGGCGGCGGGCAAATTCTCCGCCGACCGTTCGGTCACCGATTACGCAAACCTCATCTGGCACTTAAAGTAAACCGCATTCAGAAACCACATCCAAAGAGCGCTCCCTTTTTTGGGGAGCGTTCTTTTCCTCATTATTGGCGTCCTCCTTATTTCCTTGCCTCCCTCTCCGAGGGAGGTGGCGCGGCATCCGAAGCTTGCTTCGGTGCCGTGACGGAAGGAGTAAACAGCCTCCCGCCCAAGCCCCCGCACAGCAAAATCTTTGCAAAAAAAGCGCTCCCTTTCCCAGGAAGCGCTCTTTTGTTGTGTTTGCCGTGTTCAGAGTGAGAAGGGAACAGAGATGCTGAAAGTATGGACAAGTTCTTGCTTGTGTTCCGCCCCGTCGGTATATCCGAGGGGCTTCCACAGACCGCCGGGGAGCCGATGCTGAGCGGACAGGGTGTGCGTAAATTCAAAAGTGAGCACATCTTCGCGGCTCTCCTGCGGGAAGGCTTCTACAAGGAAGGCTGTTTGCATGATGCGCGTGGCCTTCTTGTCGGCGTCGCGGCTGCCGGCCTCAAACGTCCAGCTTGCCGTTACGGTCTCATCGGCATCCATAGGGGAGGAAGAGCTGTAGAATTGCGTGCCGTTCCATTCCGCTGTGCCTGTTTCGCTGCCCTGATAACGCCAGGCGCTTCGCGGAATGACAACGCAGTGTCCCGCTTCGCCGTTGTCCGTCACCGATACCGTCATCGTGCCGCCTTTCAGGCAGGCGTCTTCATCATAGGGGACGCCTTCTGCAAGTTCGAAGTCATTTTTGGCGGCGATATAGCCGGGGGTAAAATCAACGGAAAATTTGACGAGATACAGATTGCTGTCTTCCGTATGCGCCGCCCGCGAGATATTGAATTCAAGATAGCTGTATCCCCAGGCACAATCGATGCCCTGCACGGGGCCGTCGTTGACGGCGATCAACGCGATTTCATCGATCTCCGTTTCGCCCGGGGTCAGCATCCGATAAGCAACGGGCGGCGTTTCCTGCTGATGGGGCGGGGGAACGCTGTTGCCGGCGGTAAAGGTTGCCGCAGGGCCAAAGAGGATCAGGACTGCCGATACGAGCCAGATAAAAAACCCGATCACGCTGCACCTCCGTTTTGATTTGTCTCTATTATATCATTTCAACTATTGTTTGTCAATCACCACTTTGAAAAGAGCGCTCCCATCATAGGAGCGCTCTTTTCGCTTTCAGATAGATGTTACAGCACCGCAGCGATCGCCGCAGCCGCTGCGCCCTGCGTGGCGTTGAGCAGCAATACGACGATGACGAACCACAACCCGACCCAAACGGCATTGGCAAGCGCGATGATGACGATCTGCAGCAGCAGGCGCAGTGCAAAGTTCATCTTGGAGCGGGCGATCGTCATATTGAAGACGGCGGCGAGGAAGCAGCACAGCGCGCTGAAAAATCCGCCGACCGCCCCGCAGAAGATGACGCCGGGCAGGATGCCGACAAGGGAGAGGACGAGGATCACCCAATCATACCACATGTTTTGGGCGAGGACGACGGTCTCCTTGGGGTCGGAGATCTCCACCTTCACGCCGCTGATAAAACTGCCCTGCACGGTGTAGAAGGTCGCTTTCCCGTCCGCCGCCGTAAAGCTGAATTGCTTTTTGCCGATCTTCGTGGCGGGCGTTCCGTTGATGATGAGCGCCTTTTTGCCCGTCCAAAAGTTTTCCTGGTACAAAATGACGGTCCCGTTTTTGCTTGCAGCTGAAAGTTCCATAAAATTCCCTCCCTTATGATCTATGTTTCAATGATACCACCGCCGCGAGTCGTTGTCAATACCCGAAACAAAAAATCATAAAAAAGCGCTCCCTTCCTCGGGGAGCGCTTTTTCTATTCAAAACAAAACTTATTCCTGCGGCTCGACTTCGGCGATGACCTCAACTTCGGCGAGAACTCCCTTCGGAAGCGCTTTCACCGCCACGCACGAGCGCGCGGGCCTTCCCGTAAAGTACTCGCCGTACACCGCGTTGAACGCCGCAAAATCGCCCATATCGGCAAGGAAGCAGGTCGTCTTTATCACGCGCTCCAACGAGGAGCCCGCCGCTTCCAGCACCGCTTTCAAATTCTCGCAGATGCGCTGCGTCTGTTCGGCAATGCCGCCTTCCACCACTTCGCCCGTCTTGGGGTCGATGGCGATCTGCCCCGACGTAAAGAGCAGACTTCCCGTTCTCACCGCCTGCGAATAGGGCCCGATGGCTTCGGGCGCATCCGCCGTATAAATTTTCTGCATATTTGACCTCCAACTTATTTTGTTCAACGCCGCCCCATGGGCGGGGCATTATTTTCTTCAACTCCGCCCTCATCTCGGGCAGCTTTTCCGTCCGCGCCGCCCCTTTGTCCGAGGCGGCTTTTTCAAACGCGCCTCTTTACTCGATGATCTTGAATCCCGCGTCCTCGAGCTCCTTGCGGATGAGCGCGATGTGCTCGAAGTCCTTGGTCTCCATGTCGATGCGAAGGGAACACCCGATGACGTCACTGCCCGCGTGCGCGTGCTCGTGGTGGACGCCGACGACGTTCGCCCCGCACCTTGCGATGATCTCGGAAACGGCGACGAGCTGTCCCGGTTTATCCAGAAGCTCGATGTTGAGCGTGCACATCCTGCCCGTCATCAGAAGGCCTCTCTGGATGACGCGGCTTAAAATGGTGACGTCGATGTTGCCGCCCGAAATGAGGCAGCACACCTTCTTGCCCGCAAGGTGGGGGAGCTTCCCCGCCATCACGGCGGCAAGGGGCGTCGCGCCCGCGCCCTCCGCGATCATCTTCTGCTTTTCGATGAGCGTTAAAATGGCGGCGGCGATCTCGTCGTCCGTCACGGTGATGACGTCGTCCACATATTCCCTGCACAGCTCAAAGGTGAGGTGCCCGGGCTGTTTCACCGCGATGCCGTCTGCAATGGTCGAGACGGAAGGGAGCGTCTCAATGGCGCCGTCGTGCAGCGAATTTGCCATAGAGGGCGCGCCCGCCGCCTGAACGCCGTAGATTTTCACGCGCGGGTTGATGCTCTTGACGGCAAACGCCACGCCCGCGATGAGCCCGCCCCCGCCGATGGGCACCACGATGGCGTCCACGTCGGGCAGCTGCTGCAAAATTTCAAGCCCGATGGTCCCCTGACCCGCGATGACGTCCTCGTCGTCGAAGGGGTGGATGAAGGTGTAGTTGTGCTCTTTCTGAAGTTCGAGCGCGCGGTTGTAAGCGTCGTCGTAGACGCCGGGCACGAGGCAGATCTCCGCCCCGTACGAGCGCGTCGCTTCCACTTTGGAGATGGGCGCGCCCTCGGGCAGGCAGATGACGGCGGGGATACGGTTCTTCTGCGCCGCAAGCGCCACGCCCTGCGCGTGGTTGCCCGCCGAGCAGGCGATGACGCCGTGCGACTTCGCCTCGTCGGAGAGCTGCGAAATTTTATAGTACGCGCCCCTCAGCTTGAAGGAGCCCGTCCGCTGCAAGTTCTCCGTCTTGAGGTAGATCTTAGCCTCCGAGGGGATGCTCGCGCGGATGACGGCGGTTTGAAGTGCCGCCTCATGGAGGACGCGCTGTGCGTCTTTGACTTTATCGAGTGTAAGCATACCGTTGCCCTTGCGCCGCCCGCCGCACGGTCGGGACTTGCGCGCTTATGCGCATAAAACTGCGTAAATTCGTGTCGAACGGTATTATTATACGTTCTTTTTGCGGGAAAGTCAACAAAATGGGGGAGCCGCCGCCCCTCCTTCGCAATTTTTCCCGCATTCCCGCCGATTGCACTTGCAAAACCGCAGTAAAATCGTTATAATGATTGGGAAGAAACAGAAGGAACATCTATGGCATCACCCAACCGCAATTTACGCAATTTCTGCATCATCGCCCACATCGACCACGGCAAATCGACCATTGCCGACCGCATCATGGAGCTCACCGGGCAGGTGAGCAAGCGCGACATGGAAGAACAGCTCCTCGACAGCATGGACATCGAGCGCGAGCGCGGCATCACCATCAAACTCACGCCCGTGAGGATGTACTACACCGCTCTCGACGGCGAGGAGTACGAGCTCAACCTCATCGATACCCCCGGCCACGTCGACTTCACTTACGAAGTCAGCCGCTCGCTCGCCGCGTGCGAGGGGGCGATCCTCGTCGTCGACGCGACGCAGGGCGTGGAGGCGCAGACGCTCGCCAACGTCTACCTGGCGCTCGAAAACGATCTCGAGATCGTTCCCGTCATCAACAAGATCGACCTGCAGTCCGCCCGCATCGACGAGTGCCGGAAGGAGATCGAGGACGTCATCGGGCTCGACGCCGAAAACTGCCCCTGCGTCTCCGCGAAGGAAGGCACCAACATCCGCGACATTTTAGAAGCCGTCGTCAGGCAGGTGCCGCCCCCCTCGGGCGATACCGAAGCCCCCCTGAAGGCGCTCGTTTTCGACAGCTATTACGATAACTACAAGGGCGTCATCCTCTTCGTCCGCCTCAAAGACGGCACCTGCAAGGTGGGGGATAAGATCAGGTCCTTCAATTCGGATAAGGTGTACGACGTCACCGAAGTGGGGGCGTTCGCGCCGCACTTACAGCCCAAAGAAAAGTTGGCGGCGGGGGAAGTCGGCTATATCGCCGCCTCCATCAAGTCCATCGAGGACGTCGCCGTCGGCGATACCGTGACGTTTGCCGACCGCCCAGCGCCCCAACCGCTTCCCGGCTACAAAAAGGTGCAGCCCGTCGTCTTCTGCGGCATCTATCCCCTCGACGGCAGCAAATTTTTGGACCTCAAAGAGGCGATCTTGAAGCTCAAGCTCAACGACGCTGCGCTCACCTTCGAGCCCGATAATTCGGTGGCGCTCGGCTTCGGCTTCCGCTGCGGCTTTTTGGGGCTTCTCCATATGGAGATCATCCAGGAGCGCATCGAACGCGAGTTCAATCTCGACATCATCACGACGGCGCCCTCCGTCTCCTATCGCGTCCACAAGACGGACGGCACCGAATTCTTCGTCGATAACCCTTCGCACCTTCCGCCCGTCTCCGAGATCGAGTTCATGGAAGAGCCCATCGTCAAGGCGGAGGTCTACTCGCCGCCCGATTACCTCGGCGCCATCATGGACTTGTGCCAGGATAAGCGCGGCGTCTTCAAGGATATGACCTATCTCGATCCCCGCCGCGTCAAGCTCGAATACCGCCTGCCCCTCAACGAGATCGTCTACGACTTCTTCGACGAATTAAAGTCCCGCACCAAGGGCTACGCAAGCTTCGATTACGAGATCGTAGGGTACGAAAAGAGCAAGCTCGTCCGCCTCGACATCCTCTTAAACGGCGAAATTTGCGACGCGCTCTCCATCATCGTGCATGAAGACAGGGCATATACGCGCGGCAGGACGCTGTGCGAAAATTTGAAGGACGCCATCCCGCGCCAGCTCTTTGAAATTCCCGTGCAGGCGGCGGTGGGGGGCAAGATCATCGCCCGCGAGACGGTGAAGGCGGTCAGAAAGGACGTCCTCGCCAAGTGCTACGGCGGCGACATCACGCGCAAGAAGAAGCTCCTCGAAAAGCAGAAAGAGGGCAAGAAGCGCATGCGCAAGATCGGCACCGTGGAAGTCCCCTCCGAAGTGTTCATGGAGATATTAAAAACCAACAAAGATAAATAAACGCGCAAAGCATCTGCGCCGCAATACTTTGTCGCCCTTCGGCTCGTCGAAGCAAGGCAAACCTTGCCCGCCCCTCCTTTGTCGGGGCAAGGCTTTGATGCCTGCTCGTCTCGCGCGATAGAATTCGCGCTCGGTCAGAAAGCGGCGCGAGCAATGCGCCGCTTCCGAGTTCGCAAGTGGTCAACGCCACACCGTGGCGTTGACAAGAAAGCACTTGCTCACCCTCTTCCCGCAAATCTTTTGCTTCGCAAAATCTTTGCGGGAACCCCGTAAGCTCCTTCAGGTTTTCCTCGCGCTCCTCGTCTTGCTCGCATCTCCTTTCCGCTTTTTCTCCTTAGCCTCCTCGTCGCCGCAACCGCATCCCCCTTGCCTCCCGCGTCGCCGCAAGGCGCATATGCGAGCGATCGCCTGACGGCAACCGCTGCGCTTTTTACGCCTGCTTTTCTCGCGCGGGCTCTACCGCGCGAGACGGTGGCGCGGCATCCGAAGCTTGCTTCGGTGCCGTGACGGAAGGGTTGTTGATTTCGCCCGTCTTTCTCCTTGTCGCCCTCGCTGAGGGAGTAAAAACGAGTAAAAAAGAAAGCGGGGAGCAACTTCCCACCCCGACTGCAATTTTCCACGCCTAAATGTATCACGCCTATGTTACGCCGAGCAACTTTTCGGGACTATCCCGCCATGCTGCAAATCTACGCTCCCTATGTCGAGCACACGACGGTCTCCGCCGAATACTTCGCGCCCTCGCCCGCAACGTTCGCGGCGCGCATGGAGGCGCTCAGCAGTAAATTCCCCGTCCTCGTCTGTGAGGAAGAAGGGGAAATTTTGGGGTACGCCTATCTCGCGCCCGCCTTCGAGCGCCGCGCCTTTTCGTGGGACTGCGATCTCTCCGTCTACGTCCGCAGGGATGCCCGCGGCGTCGGCATCGGCACCAGGCTCGAGGGGGCGTGCGCCCGCATCGCAAAGGAGCTCGGTTACCGCCGCATCTATGCCCTCGTCACGGGGGAGAACGGGGCGAGCGTCGCGTTCCACAAGCGGGCGGGCTATCATATCGCCGCGGAGCTTCCCGAAGCGCTCTTCAAGCAGGGCCGCTGGATGTCTTTGATCTGGCTGGAAAAAGAGGTGAACGCCCCCGCATGCGCTGCCTCGTTCCCGCGCCCGCTTTCGGCGCTTCCCGCGCACATCTGGGAGGAGTTATGACCTTCGACGAAGCCGTCTATTCCTATCTTCTCACCGTGCCGAAGGGCAGCGTCGTCACCTACGGGATGATCGCTTTGGCGATCGGCCATCCCCGCGCCGCAAGGCAGGTGGGGAGCGCCCTTCACCGCAACCCGCGTCCCGGCGAAATTCCCTGCCACCGCGTCGTCAACCGGGAGGGGCGGCTCGCCCCCGCCTTCGCATTCGGCGGCCAGCGGGTGCAGGCAGACCTTCTTTCTTCGGAAGGCGTTCCCTCTTTCGAGCGGGACGGGCTCTTATACGTCGATCTCGACCAATTTCTTTGGAGGCCTTAAATGGCAGGCATCTATCTGCATATCCCATTCTGCAAACACAAGTGCACCTACTGCGATTTCACTTCCTTCGCGGGCCGTTCCGAATACGCCGAGGCGTACATGGCGTGCCTCATCAAGGAGATCGAAATGTGGGGCGAAAAACTCAAAGAGAAAACGTTCGACACCGTCTATTTCGGCGGCGGCACGCCCTCCTTCATCGACCCGAACTACATCTACGGCGCGATGAACCAGGTCACGAAGTGCTTTCATCTCACAAAAGACCCCGAAGTCACCATCGAGATGAACCCCGGCACGGTCAGCGAAAAGAAGATCGAGACCTATCTCCGCGCGGGCATCGACCGCTTCTCGATCGGGCTGCAGACCGCCATCGACGAGCAGCTTTCAGAGATCGGCCGCATCCACAACGTGCGCGACTATTTATACTGCACCTCGCTTCTGAAGGGGCGCAACTTTTCCGCCGACGTCATGCTCGGGCTCAAGGGGCAGACGAAGGAGGACATCCGCAAGACCATCGAGCTCGTCGCGGCGAGCGGCGCAAAGCACGTCTCCATGTACGCCCTCACGCCCGAGGACGGCACCCCCATCTATACCGATTATCTCAACGGCGAGCTTCCCGACGGCGACGAAGTGCGCGAAATGTATGATTTCGGCGTCACTCTCTTGAAAAAGCACGGGTATCTGCGCTACGAGGTGAGCAACTTCGCAAAACCGGGCTTCGAGAGCCGCCACAACCTCAACTATTGGAAGCGGGGGGAATACATCGGCATGGGCGTCTCCGCAAGCTCCTTTTTGAACGGCCACCGCTTCACCAACACCTTCGATCTCGACGAGTACATGAAGTGCATCCTCTCGGGCTTTTTCCCCATCCTCACCGACGAAGAGGTGAAGGGGGAGGAGGCGAAGTTCGAATTCGTCATGCTCGCCCTCCGCACGGCGCGCGGCATCTCGTCCAAAGAATACAAAGACGCCTTCGGCAGCGATTGGAAGGAGGACTTCGCAGAAGCCTACCGCAAGACCAAACAGTATTTCGCGGAGGAAGGGGACATCACCCGCATCAAAGACGAATATCTCTACGTCCAGAATCAGATCCTCTCCGACTACATCCGCTGATTACCGCCTTATAGCCTCCCCTGTGTAAGGGCGAGCAGGTGCTTTTCTGATTTGCAAAATTCCTTAATACATTTTAATTATAATAAATATGGAGAGTGAGGTATGTCTGAAAAAATCGAAATATATAACAGCGATTTGCTCTCGTTGTCGTTTGAAAAAATATATGAAATTGATCATTATATAACATTTAAAATCGAAGTTTATACTGACGGTTTTTCAGGTAGCTGTTCTTTTTGTATTTGCACTAATGCTTTGCAAAATATTTTATTAGATTTGGAATGCATTTCTGAACATTTGCGCGGGACTTTCTTGCTGCAAGATACCGATTCAGAGTCATATCTTTTGCTGCATGGTGACGAAAAAGGTTTTTATCTTTCTACTGAATTAAACTCTTTGGATGGAAATATAAAAGCAATATTTAGGGAAATATTGGTAGATCAAACGATAACAAAAACGCTTTCGGAAGGCATAAAATGTCTTTTAAGCAAATGATATAGCAATGTTTTCTTAAAATAATGACAATTTGGTGGGTGTCAGATATAGTGAATTTGAACGGTTAACTTCGGTGCGCCGGCGGCACGATCGTCGCCTCTGGTCCGCCCGAGATCGTCAAAGAGACTCCCGAAAGCCTGACCGCGAATTATCTGTAAACGGAAAACACACGGCGCCCCGCGCAAACTTGCGCGGGGCGCTTTCTCTTATCGCCTTTTATCGTCTCTGATCGCCTCAATCAATATCCATTTTCCTCACCACAGCGTATCGGGGTCGAAGCCGTACACCTGCACGACTTCTAAAAGCTCGCTCCGCGCAATATCGTTGCAGGTGACGAGCGGCCCGCCGTCCGAATCGATGTCGTAGCCGAAGCGCTTGTACGCCTGCCACACAAGGTGGCTGCAATGCGTCGTCTTGGGGGCGTCGCTCTGATCTTTTGCGTTGAAAAACCCCGTAAACAGCGAGTATTCGATGCCGCGCAGGTTGTTCCCTGCCCAGGAAGCGATCTCTTTCCGCTCTTCTTGGCTCGCGCCCTTCAGGCGCAGCACCATGAAGTTCGTGCCGTGCGCGAACCAATTCGCCGTGCCGAGCGTGCTGTTGCATCCGGGGCCGGTGGCTTCGAGCACGCGGCGGCTCTCCGCATCCACGACGATGGCGGCATGCCCGTTGCGCCAGCCGAAGGTATGGCAGGTGGACGTCACGAGGATATCCCCATCCTGCAAAGGAACGAGTTTCGCATAAAAGTCCGCCCCTTCCTCCGTCTGGAGCACGCAGCGCGGCGTCGTCACGGCTGCCATCGAGTGCGCCCTCACGCCCTCAAAGAAGAAATTCTCCTGATAGTCCAAAAGCTCGCTCCTGTCTTCGAGCGCGTCCACCCCGAGCCGCGTCAGCCCCGTCTGATGATAAAGAAGCTCGTAATCTTCCTCGGGAAGCGTCTCTTTTTCCAGATAGGGGGTAAGGTCTGTCTTCTCATACGAGGGCACGAACCGCGCCGAATTTTCCACGACCGCCATCGCAAGCCCCATCCCGAGGACGACGGAAAGGAGCACGCTAAGAAACGCCGCCAAAAAGGCAAGCGCGAACGCCCCGCCCCGCGTCCTCCGACGGGTGAGCCCCGTCTGCTCCTCAGGCGGAAGGCTTTGAACGTTCTCAGCGGTCATAGATGCTCCCGCCCTCGCTGTCGATGGCGACGACAAGGGGAAATTCTTCCACGTCCATCCTGTACACGGCCTCGCTCAGAAGGTCGGGGAAGGCGACGCACTCCGCGCGCTTGACGGCGTTCCCGTACGTCGCGCCCGCCCCGCCGATGGCGGCAAAGTACACCGCTTTATTGCGCTTCAATGCCGCGCGCACGTCCTCGCTCATCTCGCCTTTGCCGATCATGCCTTGGAGCCCGAGATCTAAAAGCCGCGGCGCAAAGCTGTTCATGCGGGCGGAAGTCGTCGGCCCGCAGCTGCCGCACGCCTTTCCTTCGGGCGCGGGGCAGGGGCCCGCATAGTAGATGAAGGCGTCCCGAAGGGGGAAGGGGAGCTCCTTCCCCTCGTCGAGGAGCGCAAAGATGCGCTTGTGCGCGCAGTCCCGCGCCGTGTAGATGGTGCCCGAAAGAAGCACGCTGTCTCCCGCGCGCAGGCTCTCTTTCTGTTCTTTGGTCATGGGAAGGGTGATGCGCTTCATCACAGCACCTCCTTTTCACAGCGCACGCAGTGGCACTGGATGTTGACGGCGACGGGGAGCCCTGCAATGTGCGTCGGGGCAAGTTCGCAGCTCACGCCGATGGCGGTCGTCTTCCCGCCGAAGCCCTGCGGCCCGATATCGAGCGCGTTGATGCGTTGAAGCGCCTCTTCCTCGATGGAAGCAACGTCTTTTCTGGGATTGCGGCTCCCCACGTCGCGGGTGAGCGCCTTTTTCGCAAGGAAGGCGCACGAATCGAAGCACCCGCCGATGCCCACGCCCACATACACGGGCGGGCAGGGGCGGGAACCCGCTTTTCGTACCGTCTCCACGATGGCGTTTATAATGCCCTCGCGCCCTTCGGCGGGGGTGAGCATATAGAGCCTGCTCATATTTTCGCTGCCGAATCCCTTGGGAAGATAGGTGATCTCCGCCTTGTCTCCCTCTTCGATCTCCACATGCAGGTGCGCGGGGGTGTTGTCGCCCGTGTTGACGCGCGTCAAGGGGTCGCAGATGCTCTTTCGGAACTTCCCGTCCTCATAGGCGCGCCGCACGCCCTCGTTGACGGCGTCTTTTAAGGGCGCGCCGACAAGCTGCACCTCTTGGCCGAGCGATAGCAGGACGACCGCCATGCCCGTATCCTGGCAGACGGGCATTTGTTCCCGCTTTGCCGTCGTTTCGTTTTCCAGGAGCGCGGAGAGGGCAAACTCCGCCGCCCCCGTCTCGCGCTCTTTGGCGCTACTTAATGCCGCGCGGCAGCTGTCCGTCAGGATGAGCCCCGCCCGCCGCGCCATTTGGTAGACGCATTCTTCGATCTCTTTGGTGTCGATGATCCTCATGAAATATTCCCGTACAATGTAGTCTTTCCCTCATTATATCGTCTTTTTGTGAAAAAGCAATGTTTTTCCCCGTATCGGCTTGGCTTTTTCCAAAAAAAATGTTAAGATAGCGCTATGAACGAAGTCTCGGAAACAATTGCCGTTCTTCCGCCTGCCGACAGGCTGAAAGAATCGGGCATTGCATTTTCTTTGGCGGCGCTCCTGCCCGTCCTCGTCTCCCTCGTCCTCTCCGTCCTTGTCGCGGCGATGGGGGAGGGCGCGCAGAACGCCGTCTGGTACCGCTATCTTGCCTATTTTCTGCCACAGCTGTGCTTTGCGCTCTCGGCGGCGGTCTACTTCCGCCGCGCCCGCCATCCCTTTCCCGAGATGTACCGCGGCGCGAAATGGCAGTACTATCTCATCGCCCTTTTCATGCAGCTCGGGCTCCTCT
>ERZ506371.33-NODE-33-length-25204-cov-5.302_pt1 | contig 25204 bp, 20 predicted proteins | sample MGYA00513058_ERZ506371 | MGnify/ENA metagenome assembly ERZ506371 | reverse complement strand
AGCGCAGTAAATGCGCAGACCTGACTGAACAGTTACCACAACTATACATATCCATACAGCCCCCGCACAGATACTTCACCTGCAAAAATGATCTCACAGGCACCTCCCGGGGTCTGCACAAGAAGCTCCCCTGCCTCATCAATACCCAGACAGGTTCCCACAAGCTCCCGTTCTTTTTCCATAACCTTTACTTCCCGTCCTCTGCTGGCAAGAAGCCTGTCATATTCCTTCTGAAAAGGCTGCAGACTCCCTGCTTCTAAAAAGCGCTCATAATTCGCCTCAAAACGCTCCAGAACCGCTGCTGCCATCACATCCGTCTCCGGTGCCCGGCCGCACTCCAGCTTCAGGGATGTGGCCTTGTCCTTTATCTCCTCAGGGAACTTCTCCTCTGTGAGGTTAATGCCCACTCCGATGACCACATGGGATATTTTCCCTCCCTCCATGGACATTTCCGTGAGGATTCCGCAGAGTTTTTTCCCCGACATGACAAGGTCATTGGGCCATTTGATCTGCGCCGTCTTTCCTGTCACATCCGCCACTGCCTGTGCCGCGGAAAGCCCCATGAGCACTGTCATCATGGGGGCACGCTCGGGGGGCATATCCGGACGCAGAAGCAGGGACATGGCAAGACCGCTCCCCTTGGGATCTGCCCAGCTTCTGCCCCTTCTTCCTTTTCCTTTTGTCTGGTTTCTCGCCAGGAAGACCGCGCCGTGAGGCGCACCCTTCCCGGCTTCTCTTTTTGCCCAGTCATTGGTGGAATCTGTCTCCTCAGCAAAATTCCACGTTTTTCCCAGCCATACGGTCTTTAATTCCATCTGTCCTTATGCCCCCAAAGTCGCTGCCATTACAGCTTTGATCGTATGCATACGATTCTCCGCCTCATCGAAAACGACAGACTGTGCAGATTCGAATACTTCATCTGTCACTTCCATGTCTGTCAGACCGAAGCGCTGTCCCATCTCTTTTCCGATGGTGGTCTCCAGATCATGGAATGCAGGCAGGCAGTGCAGGAATATCGCCTCACTTCCCGCGTTCTCCATAACCTCGGCGGTCACCTTGTACGGGGTCAGCTCACGGATACGCTCTTCCCAGACTTCATCCGGTTCACCCATGGACACCCATACATCGGTATAGATCACATCCGCATCCTTTGTCCCTGCTTCCACATCTTCCGTAAGTGTGATGGTACCGCCGGATTTCTCGGCAAATGCCTCACACTCTTTTACAAGCGCGTCATTTGGGAAGTATTTCTTCGGTGCGCAGGCAACAAAATGCATTCCCATCTTGGCACAGAGGATCATCAGGGAATTTCCCATGTTGTAGCGCGCATCACCCATGTATACCAGTTTTACGCCCTTCACTCTGCCCAGGTGCTCCCGGATAGTCAGAAGGTCAGCCAGCATCTGTGTGGGGTGGTATTCGTTTGTCAGGCCGTTCCACACAGGCACACCTGCGTATTTTGCCAGCTCTTCCACGATCTCCTGTCCGAATCCGCGGTATTCAATTCCGTCATAGATTCTTCCCAGAACTCTGGCAGTGTCACGGATACTCTCTTTCTTGCCAATCTGGGAGCCTTTTGGGTCCAGATAGGTGGTTCCCATTCCCAGGTCGTGGGCTGCCACCTCAAAGGAACAGCGAGTCCTGGTGCTGGTCTTTTCAAAGATAAGAGCTACATTTCTGCCCTTTAATGTGTCAACGGGAACTCCCTGTTTTTTCTTTTCCTTTAGCTCAGCCGCCAAATCAATCAGATATTCAATTTCCTCAGCCGTAAAATCCTTCAGTGTCAGAAAACTGCGTCCTTTTAAATCCATCTTACTTATCCTCCTCATTTACCACGGCCCAGCCGCGTATCTCTTTAGTCAAATCAGAACATCCCTGGAAATCACCTGTACAAATGCAGGAATATCCATACCATGCAGCCGGTACAGCTTCCCATACACTGCTTCCTGAAGCTGCTCCAGCGTATAGATCCTGTATTTTGATACCCTGCACAGCTTTGCGGTTGCCTCCAGTAAAGCCAGATACAATTCCCGGTAATTCCAGTCCTTGGAGAGCTTCATCTCCTCTGCCAGAACCGGCAGGATCACCTCTGTCATATTACGCAGAAACAGCCTGGGGTCTCTGGAAAGCTGGTACGTATCCATCAGATATTCAAAGACCAAATCATCTAAGTCTGTCAACTGCTTTAAATAATAACACTCTTCTTCTGATTCATCAATATAATATATTTTTCCCTTCAGCCCGTATATTAAGCGCATGGTGTCATAATACCCGAGTTTCATATGCCGCCTGCTTTTTCTTCTGTCAAAATCTATGATGCTTCCCAGGCTCACTTTGGGAGCCACTGTATAAATTGTGGTTTCTTCGGGAATCTTTACCTTCTTCTCCCGTCCGATTCCGAAAATCCTTACCATAATAATATTTTCGTATCCACGGTCCACCAGGGAACTTAAGGGTACATTGTTGATGGCTCCGCCGTCAATGTAGCGTTTGCCGTGAAGACGTTCATTCTTAAACAGCGGAAAAATATAGGCGCTTGCCAGCAAAAAATCCTTAATAAGCTCCGGGTCACACTGCTTCACATCAATATCCAGCTCTTTCTTATCATCCACATTGAAGGTCAGGACATACAGATCCACAGGGGAATGGATGATCTTCTCCTCATCAATACATTCCGCGATCAGCTCCTTCAGCGGCGTCACATCAATACCGCCCTCTTTCATAAAATCAAAGGCGCTCTTCAGCATATCCACATCCAGCTTCTTCTGATGAAACAAAAGTTCCATTTTCTCATCTTCCACAGACATAATGCTGGAGTAGGAAATATTTTCCCAGACCTTCTCCGCATTGGTCAGATCATCCATGCAGATCAGGGCGCCGTTCAGTGCCCCCACGCTGGTGCCTGCAATGCCTTTGATCTTCACACCCGCTTCCCGCATGGCTTTCCATGCGCCGATCTGGTATGCACCCTTTGCGCCGCCGCCCTCCAGAACAAGACCATATTCCTTTGTAAGGTCAATTACCGGTTTCATGACTGATGCCTCCTCTTACCTATGATGCAGTCTGCATCCTGGATTTTTCACCCTGCCCTGCACACAATCACCCTGCTAATAAAATGCCGCAGAGGGGCTGTCACATATCTGCAACTGCCCCTCTGTCTTTATCATGCCCGACAGTAAATGCCCGCCGGAAGTTAGTTTTCTTTATCTGTGACGATCTCTTTCAGAGATGCCGCAAGACCTGCGATTCCCTGGATATCAGACGGAATTATGATTTTTGTCGCCTTGCCGTCCGCTGCCGCTTCAAATGCCTCCAGGCTCTTGATCGTCAGTACGCTCTGATCTGCACCTGCGTCTTTAATAAAACGGATACCATCTGCTTTTGCCTGCTGTACCTTCAGAATTGCCAGCGCCTGGCCTTCTGCTTCCTTGATCTTCTTTTCCTTCTCAGCCTCTGCACGGAGAATAGCTGCCTGTTTCTCAGCCTCCGCATCCAGGATTGCAGATTCTTTCTTACCTTCTGCTACCAGAATAGTGGATTTTTTCTCACCTTCTGCTCTCAGAATGGATTCACGGCGTTCACGCTCTGCCTTCATCTGTTTCTCCATGGCCTCCTGAATGGCTGCCGGCGGAATGATATTTTTCAGTTCCACGCGGTTTACTTTGATTCCCCACGGGTCCGTTGCCACGTCCAGAGACGCACGCATCTTGGTATTAATAATCTCCCTGGAGGTCAGGGTAGCGTCCAGTTCCATATCACCAATGATGTTACGCAGTGTAGTGGCTGTCAGATTCTCAATTGCCATGATGGGATTCTCCACACCATAGGCAAACAGACGCGGGTCTGTGATCTGGAAGAATACAACCGTATCAATCCTCATGGTAACATTATCTTTTGTGATGACCGGCTGCGGTGCAAAGTCCACAACCTGCTCTTTCAGATTCACACGTTTTGCGATCCTGTCAACAAACGGAATTTTAAAGTGAAGTCCTGTTCCCCATGTCTCCTTATACATTCCCAGGCGTTCAATGATCATGGCGTGTGCCTGGGGCACGATCCTGATACAGGACGCTATCACGATAAGCAGAAGTATAACCGCAATAATCAGTAATACTGTTCCTACATTCATATTATTTTTCCTCCTCTACAATTAGCTTTACTCCCTCGACCGCCACAATTCTCACGACTTTTCCTTCATCGATAATTGTTTCGTCCTTGGATTTAGCGGACCATTCCAGTCCATTTACCACAGCCTGCCCGGTACCTCTCAGATTATCTATGGTTTTTATAACCACGGCCTTTTCGCCGGGAAGACTGTCTACATTTGTCTTTGATACATTTTTGTTCATGTACTTTATTGCTATCGGCCTGGTAAAAATAAGCAGGAGTATAGAGACCGCAAAAAACAGTATGATCTGCAGCCATAAAGGTCCGCCTGCCAGTGCTGCAAGAAACGCGGCCAGTGCTCCTCCCGCAAACCAGATGGTTGTAAGCCCCAGGGTGATGATCTCAACCACCAGAAGCACCCCCAAAAGGATCAGCCACATCACTGCTATGGAACCTGCTGTAAAAGCTGTAAAGAATGTCAACATACCCATCTCTCCTTTCCGGATGATTTCAGGTAAAAAAAATCAGTCCTTTACGAATAATATATCCATTTGTTGATATTATATCGTAAAAGACTGAAAATAACAATATTTTTATTCCGCTTTTCTCATTCTTTCCGTCACGCTTGTCCTGCACATACTCCTATAACACAGCGCGGGAACCGCAAGCACAACCAGTACGAGAACCGGGAAACAGAGCAGTATGGGTGTGACCGTAAATCTCCAGCTATAGAAGAAAAGAGCGTCTCCTAAGCCGCGGATCGCTGTGGCATTCAGTATCCCGCCTAATATGACGGACGCTGCGCCTGTAAAAAGCGCGTACAGAAGGCCTTCACATCCCAGCATCCGGCGGAGCTGTGTCCCGGTCATCCCCACTGCCTCCATCATGGCAAACTCCTGCTTTCTGGACAGGACTGACGTCACCATGGTATTGATAAAGTTTAAAATACCAATGGCCGCCAGGATCAGTGACAGAAGCCCGCCAACTATGACGTACATATCTTTATCTTCCTCAAACTCTGCGGCTACTGTGGCTTTTGACGTATAATCCAGGTCTGCATTTACATTTTCGCAGTAGTTGGAAAGCCATTTTTCCATGTCAGCCTCTTTGTCCTTTTCCACATTGAAAAGTGTTCTCATGGGCAGCCTGTCTCCGATAAAATCCAGGTATTCCCGGTCAGGAAGTACGAAATTATATTCAAATACACCATAGGACTGAAGTCCGCAGGCATAGGGCAGATCCCCTACAGCCATCACCTCATACTCTCTGCTGCTGCCGTCATCCAGGCGGACCGTCACTTTGTCTCCGACTTCGTAATAATTGATCCGGTTCTCATCCGGGCCCAGATGTCCGAACTTTGAGGTTATCACGTATTTTCCCGTTTTAAACTTCTCCCAGTCCAGTTCCCCCTCCGAGAGTTCCATCTTCTCATAGATGAGGCGTCCGATTCCGAATATTTTGCCGTCTATAATGTCAAAGGTGCCGTTTGCAATGGATTCCTGGTAGGCTTCCTCTGCAAAATATTTTCCCAGATATGGCTGTGCCTTTGGATTCTGCAGTATTTTCTTATTAAACGCAGACCGCTCTTCCTCCGTAAAATTGGGTTGATTTATATAATTCATGTAAACATTGGAGATTTCCTCCACCCCGCTCTGCTCTGACAGCGCATCCAGAAATTCTCTTGTCACACCCTCCACCGGTTTATCAATGATCGTAGGGTTATCAAGACCGGCTTCATATACGGAATAATCACTGACCGTGGCGGAGGCAATGAATTTATCCATATCAAATCCGCTTACAAGCCCGTAGACACTGTTCAGCAGCACCAGTCCCAGGGAAAGGGAGGTGGTCACAATGACAACTTTCTTTTTATTTCTCTGCATATTGGCTGCCGCCATGGTCCAGGGTTTTACCTTCTTTGTCTTCCTGCCCTTTTTCCCGGCCGCTTTGCTGTTCTGTCCTTCCGTATACCGTACAGCCTCCACAGGTGAGACGGAGGATGCGATACGGCACGGTTTAATGCAGCTTATATAGACCGTCAGAAGGGAAAAAACAGCGGAGGCAGCAAAGATCCATAGTTTTAAAGTCACCTTCGTATCCGCTGTACTGGAAAACACCAGATTTTGCATGACAATGGGAAGTATCCATTTTCCTGTCACACCGCCCAGCAAAAGACCCAGAGGAATGCCGTACAGACAGAGCATATAGGCCTGTCTGCGCACAATCTTCCTGAGCTGTCTGCCCGTTGTGCCGATGGTCTTCAAAAGGCCGTACCGACGGATATCATAAAACACATTGATATAGAAAATGTTGTAGATGATCAGGTAGCCGGATACCAGGATCACCAGCAGAAGGGCAGCCACAGGAAGCATATCTTCTATATTGATATCCATTCCCATGTAGGCCCAGTTGATTCCATCGCTTACTGTATCCTTGGGGAATCCGCACCTCTCTGCCAGCGCCTCCATCTTCCCGGTCAGATCAAAACTATTACGGAAATTAAAATCCGCCATGATCCTTCCCGTATAACCGGATGCGTCTATATTGCTTCCCATGGCGGAAACCGTGGGTGTGGGCGCCAGCTCATCCGCCAGTTCTCTGGACACCAGCATGATCTGGGACATGGATATGGTATCTCCCTTGAAATAGCCGGTAAGTGTAAAAGTCCGCTCGTATTCCCTGTCACTGACTGTAAACTTGAGAGGGACTTTTTGCCCGACTTCGCAGGGTATGCCCATGGCTTTTAAAACCAGGTCGCTGGTGACAATCTCATCCGCAGCCTCCGGCATGCGCCCTTCCTCAGGATAGCAGAAGCTGAACTTTGCTTCCAAATCCTCGTAATATCCTATTTCTGTTCTCAGTTTTTTCAGCGACTCGTTCACAGCTTCCCCTACCACGATTCGATAGGACACTTCTTTTAACTTCTTATCCTTTTTGACTATATCGTACTCTTCCTGTGTCAGGTATTTGAATCCGCCGTGGGCGCTTCCTCCCACCTGGCGCATGGTGGCCTCCTGCTGCTTCTCCACAATACTTCCGCCGATGGTAAAGACCGAGGTAAAAAGCAGGGCAGTCAGGGCTATGGCAAGAACAGCAATGAGGTTTCTGCTCTTGGCTGCCTTTCTGGTCCTGTCAGCCACGCGGCGGATGGCTTTCCGGTTCTTGACTTTACGCATCTGCCTCACCGCCTTTTACGATTCTTCCGTCCTCTATGCGGATGATGCGGTCAGCCATCTGAGCAATCTCTTCATTGTGAGTGATCATAACTATGGTCTGTCCGAATTTCTCACCCGTCACTTTAAGCAGTCCCAGTACATCCTGGCTGGTATGGGAATCCAGGTTTCCGGTAGGCTCGTCAGCCAGAATAATGGCAGGCTTTGTGGCAAGCGCCCTGGCAATGGCAACTCTCTGCTGCTGTCCGCCGGAGAGCTGGCTGGGCAGACTGTTCAGCTTGCTCCCCAGACCAAGCACCTCCACTATTTGATTTACATAACTTTTATCCACGTCATTTCCGTCAAGTTCGATGGGCAGAACAATATTCTCATACACGTTCAGGACAGGTACCAGGTTATAGCTCTGGAAAATAAAACCGATCTTGCGTCTGCGGAAGATGCACAGGGAATCTTCCTTGAGCCGGGAGATATCCTTGTCATCCACATAGACCTTACCGGAGGAGGGACGGTCCAGACCGCCCAGCATGTGCAGCAGCGTGGATTTCCCGCTCCCGCTGGTCCCCACCACCGCCAGGAATTCGCCCCGCTCCACAGCCATATCCACGCCGTCCAGGGCCTTTACAAGGTTATCCCCTGTACCGTAATATTTTCTGAGTGCTTCTGTCTTCAATACTTCCATATCTTCACCTTTCTGCTGCCCGTATCATGTGTATCTGCAGGGACAGGCAAGTAATTATTTTTACTGTCCTTATCCTATCATTTTATTCTTTCCACATTATTTCGGAAATCTAACACTTGTGAAAGAATTGCGGCTGCCGGTACTTGATGATTATAGAAAATTTCATTCTCCTATTGCCTTTCCGTTAAAAATGTAGTATGCTAGCATTATAAAGTCTTAATAAATTTTTTATGGAAATAAAATATTTGTGAAGTTTATATAGGCTCATAATTGGATGGGCGTCTCTACCAGCTACCGTAATAGCTGCCTATAAATTTCCGGATGAGGAATTGTGCCGGAAATCAGCAGTTTATGACCGGTAGTATTTTTTACGGAATTTTTAAAAGGAAAGGAGGCAGAACTATAACGACCCGGCGGCGGTTCATCCATAAAAAATAACATTAGCTCGTATAATGAGTGGAGGCAGGAGGAAAATTTATGAGTTTAGAAAAAATATTTCATTTAAAAGAAAATCACACGGACGTTAAGACTGAGATTCTGGCTGGTGTTACCACATTCATGACAATGGCGTACATCCTTGCCGTAAATCCCAATATCCTTTCAGAATCCGGTATGGACCGGGGTGCGGTCTTTACAGCTACCGCCCTGGCATCCTTTATCGCTACCTGTCTGATGGCAGCGCTGTCCAACTATCCTTTTGTATTGGCTCCCGGCATGGGGCTGAACGCGTATTTTACCTATACGGTTGTTATGGGCATGGGATTTTCCTGGCAGATGGCACTGAGCGCGGTATTTGTGGAAGGTATCATCTTCATCGTACTGTCGCTGACCAATGTGCGTGAGGCTATATTCAACGCCATACCCATGAACCTGAAACATGCGGTATCCGTAGGTATCGGCCTGTTCATTGCATTTATAGGACTTCAGAATGCCAAGATCGTTGTGGACTCCTCAACACTTGTCACCCTGTTTTCCTTTAAGAGTTCCATCAAAAACGGGACTTTTCAGTCTGAGGGTATTACCGTGCTGTTAGCTCTCATCGGACTTTTGATCACAGCCATTCTTCTTGTAAAGAACATAAAGGGAAATATCCTGTGGGGCATTCTGAGTACCTGGATCCTTGGTATCCTCTGCCAGTTTGCAGGGATTTATGTGCCCAATCCAGAAGCCGGCTTCTACAGCCTGCTGCCGGATTTCTCCAACGGTATTTCCATCCCCAGCATAGCTCCTACTTTTATGCATATGGATTTCTCAAAAGTGTTTACCATGGACTTTGTAGTCATCATGTTCGCATTCCTGTTCGTGGATATGTTCGATACACTGGGCACTCTGATCGGTGTAGCTTCCAAAGCTGATATGCTGGATGAAAACGGAAAGCTTCCGAAGATCAAAGGCGCTCTCATGGCAGACGCTGTCGGTACCGCTGCCGGTGCGGTTCTCGGTACCTCCACAACCACCACTTTCGTGGAAAGTGCTTCCGGCGTAGCAGAAGGCGGACGTACAGGACTTACAAGTCTGACAGCGGCCCTTTTATTCGGCCTCTCCCTGTTCCTGTCACCTATCTTTCTGGCTATTCCGTCCTTTGCAACGGCACCGGCGCTGATCATTGTAGGCTTCCTGATGCTGACATCCATCACGAAGATCAATTTTGAGGACTTCACAGAAGCGATCCCGGCATTCATCTGTATTATCGCAATGCCGTTTATGTACAGTATCTCCGAAGGAATCTCCTTTGGCGTTATCTCCTACGTGGTCATCAACCTTGTATCCGGAAAGGCAAAGGAAAAGAAGATCAGCCTTCTGATGTATATACTGGCTGTGCTGTTTATCTGTAAATATATTATGATATAACCACAACATCCGGTAACACAGCCGTTCCCCGGAATGTCCGGGAGAAAACCGCCCCCATGGTTTCTCTCCCGGGCATTTTTAATTCTCATAAAATCTGTTATATCCTGCCGCGCTTAAGGTAAAGAAAAAACTCCGATCCTTTCCCCTGCGTGGATTTCACCTTAATATACCCGTTCTGTTTTCTCAATATTTCCCTGGTAAGATAAAGCCCGATTCCTACCCCGTCCTCCTGCTGTACTGACTCAGCTCTGTAAAACCGCCGGAAGATTCCGGCTGTGTCCTCCTCCGCGATCCCGATACCTTCATCTCTCACAGAGACAGCAGTATACAGCTCATATTCTGTCACTGAGAGCGTGATCTTACCTCCCGGCCGGGAATATTTCACCGCATTGTCCAGCACATTGTAAAGCGCCTCCTTTGTCCACTTGAAATCATAAAATGCTGTGATGTTATCCACACAGTTGTTGATAACCTGTATCTGTTTCTTCTCCGCCTTTGGCGCCACATCCGCAATACATTCCTCCAGAAGCTTTCCCAGGTCCTGTTCCTTTGGCCGGACCTCCAGAATATTGCTCTCAAGTCTGGACATCTTCGTCAGGGACTGTATGAGGAAATCCAGCTTTTCCGCCTGTCTTGCTATCTCCTCAGCCATCCGGATCTCCTGCTGCCTTTCCGGTGTATCCTCCTCCCGGCAAAGCCGTTCTCTCAGCAGCTCTGTATAGAGCCTGATATTGGCAACCGGCGTTTTGGTCTGATGGGAAATGTCGGATACCAGGCTTTTCACATTCTCCTTCTCCCTCTCCAGGTGCTCTCTTGACAGCGCGGAAGTGCTCAAAAACCGCTTCCACTTTGTCTCCACCCTGGAAAGCTCCGACTCATCGTAGTCGGATTCCCGGAAACTGCCTGAGAGGGCTGCGTCCAGCATCTCCTCCACTTTTCTCGTCTTTCTGATCCTCAGCATGGACTTACTCACCTGCCCTTTCACGTCTCCACACATATCCCTGCCCATACACGGTCTGTATATAGGTAATGCCTTCCCTCTTGTCCTCCAGCTTGCCCCGCAGTCTGTTAATCGTGACAGAGAGGGCATTCTCATCCACATACTCCGCGCCGTCCGTCCAGAGCCTGTCCACAAGCACGGAACGGGTCAGAACCCTGCCCTCATTCTCCAGAAAAAGTCTGAGCAGTCTCTGTTCATTTTTGCTGAGTGATATTTCCTGCCCTCTCTTTTCAAAAATGAGGCCACCGAAATCCAAGATAAAACCATCAAACTCAAAACGCTCCGGCCTCGCTTTTTGCTGCCTGCGGAGCAGTACCCGGATCCTCGCACGAAGAACAGCCAGGCTGAAGGGTTTTGTCATATAATCATCCGCTCCCAGGCTCAGTCCCATAACTTCGTCCATCTCCATATCATTGGCAGTAAGCATGAGTACAGGGGTATCTGCCCGGCTGCGGACCCATTTCAGGTAATCATATCCGTTCCCGTCCGGCAGGTTGATGTCCAGAATGATCAGATCCGGACTCTGCTCCCTGTAAACTTTCTCCGCGGATTTTACACCTGTGCACTGTACAAACTCCGTCCCCTGTTCCCCAAGCGCCAGGACGATTCCGTCACTTAATGCCCTGTCATCCTCTACTATCTGAATCAGCATATTTTCCTCTCCTTTGCACTTCATTCTAATACACATTAACCTGCAGGACAATGTTTCTCATAAAAAAAGAACGGAACAGGTTCTCCCCGTTCCGCTCTTGCTCGAATATTTTAGTAAAATGTCTGATTTCCAATAGTCAGACCGCTTCCGCCTCCTGCGTGGAAGAAAAGACGGTCTCCGATCGTATTTGCTCCTGCGAAGACATCCTGAGCGGCCGCATAACATGCCTCACTTGCTCCCCGTGAGAGTACGTTTGACAGTTTGCCCGTCCAAGTCGGTTCAAACTGGCCGCTCTGGTAGATGACTTCTGATAATGTATTTGGAAACTCCCCGCTTCTGATGCGGTTCATGATGACAGCACCGACGCCGACCTTTCCTTCATAAGATTCACCGCCTGCTTCACATTCAATGATCGCTGCCATCAGGTCAAGATCTGATGTTGAGACGGATACTTCCTGGGCTGCTGCCTGTGCGTTGTCCGCCTCTGTCTCCTCTGCTGCCTGTCCCTGCTCCGGCTGTTCCGCCTCGGCAGATGCCTGTACGGCCCGGGCTGCTGCCTCTGCTGCCGCTTCTGCCTCTGCATCCACAGTCACGGCCTCCACAGAGATATCACCTGCTCCATACATAGCTTCATATAAATTCCTGGCTTCGTCACCGGAAACCACCAAATCTTCTCGGATATATCCATTGACTTCCCCGGAAGTCACCTGCAGCCATCCCTCATCATTTCCGACTACAGTTGCCACAGCTCCGGAGGGAAGTCTGCCGATACACTGGCTGCTCACATCTGCCCCTTCACGGATATTGGCATATGTAAGAACATTTGCCGCGACTTTATCGCTCCAGCTGTCATCCTGTGTATCCTCAGTCTGTACTTCCTCATTCTCCTGCATATCTGCATCCTGTCCGTCCTCTGTATCCTGGACGTCAGTCTCTGTCTGTTCTGCTTCCTGCATCACTTCTATATTCTGATTATCTTCCGTAACGTCTGCTGCCATTGCCGGAACCGCCATCATAACTGTCATAACACCTGCAGTTCCCATACAGCATAAAATACGTCGCATTCTTTCTTTCATAAAAAAGGGCCTCCTATCAGTCCATTTGTTTTTATTTGTTACAAATTTATTAATTTTTGTTACGAACATATTGTATCAAGATTACATTTTATTGTCAAGCGGGTAATTTTTGTAACAAATTGTAGATATTTACAGAAAGCGAATCGTTTTTTGCAGCATTTGAACGATATATTGCTTGTACTGAAAAATGTACATGGCATCACAACAAAAAAAGGTTCTGTAAAAACGGATATCTCCGCCTTTACAGAACCTTTCTTCTCTGTCTTGATGTCTCATACATGAGTATCCCGGCAGCCATAGCTGCATTCAGGGATTCTACCTGTCCCTGCATGGGGATTTTAATGAGGCAGTCAGCCTGACCGGACAATTCATCAGACAATCCGTTTCCCTCATTTCCTATAAAGAAGGCTGTCTTTCCCCTGAAATCCTCCTGGTCGTAAAAATGTTCCCCCCGCAGATGGGCCGCATATGTCCGCACACCCTGCTTTTTCAGTTCCGGCAGGATATCCGATATGCTGTCCACTGTCAGCACAGGCATACGGTACACGGAACCCATAGTGGAGCGAATCACTTTGGGGTTATATAAATCCACACAGTTCTTATTCAAGATAACACCGGAGACACCTGCGCCTTCCCCTGTGCGCAGGATTGTCCCCAGATTGCCCGGGTCCTGCAGATCTTCCAATATCATGAGCAGAGGCTGCCGCGCCTCCAGCATGGCGGAAAGAGGGGTATCCACCTGTCTGACCAGACAGAGAATCCCCTGGGGCGTCACCGTATCGGAAAGGGAGCGGAACACCTTGTCATCCACTTCCTCCATGTCCGGACTTTCACTCCCGAAACCTTTTTCTTCCAGAACTGCCCGGTTGTCCCCGGATTCCAGAAAGGATGTGGATGCATATACCTTTTCGATCCTATCCTTTGGCGCCTCTCGGAACATTTTCATACCTTCCACCACAAAAAGCCCGCTTTCCCGGCGGGCTTTGGCTTTTTTCATAAGCTGCTGTATGTGTTTTATCTGTGCGTTTGACATGCTTGTAATCATATGGAATACCTCAATCCTGATAATTGGTCTCGCTGAGCCTGGAAAGAATCTCATTCTTGCCTACGATTCCGAGAGTCTGTCCTGCTCTGAGCGGTTCCTGTGGATTCATCTCAATAGTGACGTTCTCCCCTTCCTTGATGGCGATCACGTTGATTCCGTAACGCCCGCGCAGGTCCAGTTCGATCAGGCTTTTGCCCACCCAGGTATCCGGCACGTGCATTTCCACCATGCTCACCTCATCCGACAGCTCAAAGAAGTCCTTGAATCTTCCGGAAATAAAATTCTTGGCAACCCGCACACCTGTATTGTATTCCGGAAAGATCACCTCATCCGCGCCGATTTTCTTCAGAATATGCCCGTGGAGCACGCCGTTTGCCTTGACCAGGACATAGGATACCCCGGCTTCCTTTGCGTACAATGTGGCTATAATGCTGGCTTCCATGTGGTCGGAAATACCGATGACTGCCACATCCACATTGGAAAAGTCCAGAGACTCCATCACCCCCGGCTCCGTTACATCTGCACACAGGGGGTAGGAGGCATAGGGGGCAATCGCCTGCACCTTCTCATTGTCTCCGTCCACTGCCAGAACCTCATATCCGGATTTTGCCAGTGTCTCCGCCACAGCGTAGCCGAATTTTCCCAGACCGATGACTGCAAATGTTTTTTTCTTCATATCCTCATTCTCCTAGCCGATAAATATTTTCTGGTCCGGCAGATGCATACCCGAAGGTTTCTTCTCGCCGTGAATGGTAAGTGCTGTCGCCAGAGTTGTGGGGCCGATACGCCCGATATACATAGTCAGTATGATGATGAGCTTGCCTGCCGCAGGAAGAAGAGGGGTCAGCCCTCTGGAAAGCCCCACGGTAGCGCCCGCTGAAGTCACTTCGTACATAATATTGATCAGATACGCGCCTTCCTCCATCCCCTCCGTGGCGATCGCCAGCCCGATAGTGGATGTAAGCACAACAGCCAGCCCCAGCATAAGCACCACCCAGGCTGTCCTGATGTTGTTCTCCGGGATTCTCCTGTTGAATACTTCAGTATCCTCCTTACCCTTGAAAAAGGAAGATCCGGTCAGAAGCAGAGCTGCCATGGTGGTAGTCTTCACACCGCCGGCTGTACCCAGAGGGGAGCCGCCTATGAACATGAGGATCATACAGACCATAGCGGATGCCTCCTGAAGATTTTCCTGGGGAATCGTAAAGAAGCCCGCTGTCCTGCAGGTCACGGACTGGAAGACCGCAGCCATGCATTTTTCCCAGAAGGGCATATTACCCAGAGTTCCCGGATTTCTGTACTCCAGGATCAGGATCAGGAACGCACCGCCGAAGATCAGGATGACCGTAGCAGTGACCGCTATTTTCGTGTTCAGCTCCAAAGCCCTCACCGCCTGCCGGAAGCCCATCTCCCTGCGAAACAGCCGTTTTGCGCATTTTATCAAATCCCACCAGACCAGGTAGCCGATGCCGCCCAGTACAATGAGAGCCATAGTTGTAATATTCACCAGAGGGCTGCCCGCATAATTTGCAAGGCTGTTGTCACCGATGATATCCATACCCGCATTACAGAACGCGGACACAGAGTTGAACAGTGAGATCTGCAGTCCCCTCTGTATGCCGAACTCGGGAACAAACTGAAAGGAATAGAAGACCATTCCCACACCTTCCACCAGAAGCGTTCCCAGTACGATCTTACGCACAAGAGCGATCAGTCCCTTCAGGGTATCCAGATTGTAGGATTCCTGGATCAGCCGCCTGTTGCGGATGCTCACACGCTTTCCCATTGCCAGAACCACCAGGGTCCCGCAGGTTATGACACCGAAACCTCCAAGCTGGATCAGGAACAGGATGACCACATGCCCGAACCCGGACCACGCTGCGTAAGTGGACTCTGTCACCAGTCCTGTCACGCAGATAGAAGTCGTGGACGTAAAAAGGGCATCGATGAACTTAATCTGATGCCCCGGTGCCCACGCGATGGGAAGGGAAAGCAGCAGTGCTCCCAGAAAGATAATGGCTGCAAATCCCAACGCGATGATTTGTGCAGTTTTAAATTTTGTCTTTCTAACATGCATCTTTCTCATATACACACCTTAACTCCTGTCCCATATGCGGCAGGAAAAAATTTATACGTTCTTGCTGTAATTGTGTGACAGAGAATAGCTGATCTCAAACTGATAATCCGGAATGGTTTTCTTCATAGCCAGTGCCTCGTTGATGTCAAAATCCACATACTCGCCATTCTTGTAACCGATAACTCTCTTGGTCTTGCCTTCCAGCAGGACATCCACCGCTTTCGCGCCCATGATGGATGCATATACACGGTCCTTACATGTAGGGCTTCCGCCTCGCTGCATGTGTCCCAGTATGGTGGCCCTTGTCTCAATGCCTGTGGCAGCCTCGATACGCTTTGCCATTGCCTCAGAATGTCCGATACCCTCGGCATTGATAATAATATGATGCTTCTTGCCTTTTTTACGATTATCAATAATATTATTTATAATCTGCTGTTCGTCATAGTCATATTTTTCAGGAAGAAGAACATCCTCGGCGCCATTGGCAATACCACACCACAGTGCCAGATATCCGGCATTTCTTCCCATAACTTCGATAATGCTGACACGCTCATGTGAGGTGGAGGTATCACGCACTTTGTCGATGGCTTCCATAGCTGTATTCACAGCGGTATCAAAACCGATCGTATATTCCGTACATGCAATATCCAGGTCGATGGTTCCCGGAACACCTACAGCATTGATTCCCAGATTGGCCAGCTTCTGCGCACCGGCAAAGGAACCGTCACCACCGATCACGACAAGGCCGTCAATTCCGTGCTTTCTGCACACTTCAGCACCGCGTCTCTGTCCTTCCTCTGTACGGAATTCTGCGCAGCGTGCCGTATAAAGAATCGTACCGCCTCTCTGGATGGTATCGGAAACGTCCACGGCTGTCAAATCAATTATCTCTTCGTTTAATAATCCGTTGTATCCCTTTAAAACACCTTTCATGTTAATACCGCGGCTCAGGCCTCGTCTTACAACTGCACGGATGGCAGCATTCATACCCGGGGCATCCCCGCCGCTGGTTAAAACACCGATTGTCTTGATTTCTTTATTCGCAGCCATTTTTCTCCTCCATTACTGTATTTTCATGATTCCCTCTTGACCTCTAATCTTAAACTGTTCAGCAATCTGAATAGTTACCTCTAATCTTCCTTATTTTAATGCATTTTGGTAAGTTTTTCAATACTCTTTTCCACAACTTTTACGTTGTCAGAGCCGTACTTTTCGTACAGTTTGCCAAGAAGTTCTCCATTTATCTTTACATTCCTGGACGGGCCGAGCCGTTTTACAGCCTTGGGAGAGCGGATATATACCACCACAGAGTCCCTTCCGTCCGAGTCATTCAACAGCCTGTAAAATTCTTCCTCACCTGACAGAAAATCCTCTTTTGTGGCAAACTGCACCCACAGTTCACTGGGTACATCGTCAAAGGAACGTATATTTTCACAGATCAGTTTGCTGGCCTTTTCATCCTCCGCCGACACTCTTCCCTGGATAAATACTTTGTCGTCCACCTCCATGAGCTGGGCATTCTTCTCATAATCCCTTGGGAAAACAACAATCTCCACGGTTCCCACAAGATCCTCCACTGTGAGGAAAGCCATTACCTTGTTGGTCTTGGTATATTTGATGGTCTTGCCTGTGATCATGCCGCCCACAGTGACCTTGGAATTATCCATGACCCTGGGCATTCCGGTCTCATCATCAGGCAGGAAATCCGTGGTTACTGCAGTGATGTTGTTTCTCCACCTCTGTTCATATTCTTCCAGAGGATGACCGCTGATATACACACCCAGCACTTCTTTTTCAAATGCCAGTTTTGCTTCCTTGGGATACTCCTCCACATTCGGCATACGGATCTCGTAAGCTTCCTTTTCCTCCTCGGAGACCAGGTCAAAAAGGCTCATCTGCCCGGTCATGGCAGTTTTTTTCTCCTGGTTCACCGCATCCAGTATCTGTACATAGACCATCATCTTCTGGCGTCGGTTGCCGGGAATACCGTCAAATGCACCTGCCTTGATGAAGTTTTCTATGGTCCGCTTATTTATGTCACGCCCGGACATGCGCTCTATGAAATCCCGGAGTGTTTTAAACTCTCCCCGCAGGTTTCTCTCCTCCACAAGTCCCTCAATGACAGGTCTTCCGATGCTCTTAATGGCGGAAAGGCCGTAACGTATGGAACCTCCGTCCACAGAAAAGGAACTTTCTCCCTTGTTGATATCAGGGGGGAGAATGTCGATTCCCATCCTTCTGCTGGAGAGGATATATTCAGACACCTTGGATGGATTATCGATCACAGATGTCATGAGGGCTGCCATAAATTCCACGGGATAGTAATATTTTAAAAACGCGGTCTGGTAGGCCACAACCGCATAGGCTGCCGCATGGGATTTGTTGAAAGCGTATTTTGCAAAGTCTATCATTTCGTCATAGATCTTGTTAGCCACCTGTTCGCTGATCCCCCGGTTGACGCAGCCGGGAACCCCTTCGTCCTCGTTGCCGTAGACAAAGTTCTGACGCTCCTTCTCCATGACGGATGCTTTCTTCTTACTCATGGCGCGGCGCACCATATCACTTCTTCCCAGGGTATAGCCGCCCAGGCTCCGCACGATCTGCATAACCTGCTCCTGGTATACAATACAGCCGTAGGTGGCATCCAGAATAGGCTCCAGCTCCGGACAGTCGTATGTGATGCTCCCGGGATTGTTCTTTCCTCTGATATACTGGGGGATAAAATCCATGGGGCCGGGACGGTATAGGGAGATTCCCGCAATGACATCCTCCAGATTACCGGGCTTTAACTCCTTCATAAAGCTTGTCATCCCGCCGCTCTCAAGCTGGAACACGCCTTCCGTCTTACCGGCTCCCAGCATGGCATACACTTTCTTGTCATCATAGTCTATGTGGTCCATATCCAAATCCACACCCTTGTCACGCGCCACCAGTTTTGCCGCATTCTGGATAACCGTCAGGGTACGCAGGCCCAGAAAGTCCATCTTCAGAAGACCCAGCTCCTCCAGCGTGGTCATGGTAAACTGCGTCACCAGGGAACCATCGGATGCCCTGGAGAGGGGGACATACTCCACTACGGGCTTCTGGCTGATCACCACGCCCGCCGCGTGCATGGAGGTATGTCTCGGAAGCCCCTCCAGCCTCTTGCTCATGTCAATGAGCTTTTTCACCGTCTCATCCGCCTCATAGAGACCCCTCAGCTCAGGATTCATCTTCATGGCCTTGTCAATGGTGATGTTCAGCTCTGTGGGGATCATCTTGGCGATAGCATCACACTGGGCATAGGGCAGGTCCATAACACGGCCCACATCCCGGATGACACCTCTGGCAGCCATGGTACCGAAGGTGACAATCTGCACCACCCGGTCCTTGCCGTACTTCTCCACCACATAGTCGATGACCTCCTGCCTCCGCTCGAAGCAGAAGTCCACGTCAATATCAGGCATGGACACACGTTCCGGATTCAGGAAACGCTCAAAGAGCAGATTGTATTTGATAGGGTCCAGCTTGGTGATTCCCAGAGTGTATGACACAAGGCTTCCTGCAGCGGAACCACGCCCCGGTCCCACAATGATATCGTGGTCCCTGGCATACCGGATAAAATCCCATACGATCAGGAAATAATCCACATATCCCATATTCTTAATAACATTAAGCTCATAGTTCAGACGCTCTTCCAGCTCTTCCATATTGCCGCTGTACCTCTCGGCAAGCCCGTCAAAACACAGCTTGTTCAGGTATTCCCAGGCTGTATAGCCCTCCGGGACATCAAATTTCGGCAGCTTTGTCACGCCGAATTCTATCTCCACATTACAGCGCTTGGCTATCTTGTGGGTATTCTCCAGAGCCTCCGGTGCATAGGGAAACAGGGCTGCCATCTCCTCCACGGATTTCACGTAATACTGGCCGCCCTCATAGCGCATTCTGTCCTCGTCCTGAAGCCTTTTGCCGGTCTGCACGCACAGGAGAATGTCATGGGCCTCCGCGTCTGTGCTGTAGGTATAGTGGATATCATTGGTAGCCACCAGTTCAATTCCCGTCTCCCTGCTCATACGCACAAGCTGCTGATTCACTCTGTGCTGCTCCGGTATACCGTGGTCCTGCAGTTCCAGGAAAAAATTCCCCTTTCCGAAAATCTCTTCATATCGCAGAGCCGCTTTTTTGGACTCCTCATAAAAACCTTTTGTGATATCTCTTGCAACTTCTCCTGCAAGACAAGCGCTTAATGCAATAATTCCTTCATGGTATTTTTCCAGAATCTCCAGGTCTACACGTGGTTTGTAATAAAAACCGTCCACGAAACCCGTGGATACAATTTTCATCAGATTCTGGTAGCCCTCCTGGTTTTCAGCTAAAAGTACCAGGTGATAGTAACGGTCCTCTTCTCTGCCAATCTCCTTGTCAAACCGGGAACCGGGCGCCACATAGACTTCACATCCCAGAATAGGCTTGATTCCTGCAGCTTTTGCCGCCCTATAAAAATCTATGCAGCCAAACATGACACCGTGGTCCGTTATGGCTGCACTATCCATTCCCAGTTCTTTTACTCTGGCTACATATTCATTTATTTTATTAGAACCGTCCAACAGGCTGTACTCTGTATGTACATGTAAATGGGTAAATTCCACTGTTGTTCTCCTCTGTTTTACTGTTCCTGTATGGTGTCTATTCTTCTTTATTTTTTACTTTCCGAAGCAGCACATTGTACCACCTGTTATTGTGATCCTCGCCGCGGGCATCGCTGGTCTTCCAGATGTCCAGCACTTTGATATTCGGAATCGAATCCAGAAGGTCATCCAGGGAATCCCTGCTGTAATCGTAGTAATAACGACCGTTGTATCTGCCGTTCCTGTCGCCTTTGCGCACAGAAAAATACAGAACACCGTCATCCTTCAGTGCATTGAGAATCTTCTGCATCACTTCCTGGATCTTGTCCGGCGGGAAATGCCCCAATACGGCACACGCCCAGATACCATGAAATACATCGTCAAACTCCATGTCTTCCACGCGCAGATGCAGGATATCCCGGCCCGTATGAATCTCTGCCAGCTCACACATTCTGGCGGAGCCGTCCATTGCGGTTACGCTGAATCCTTCGTCTTCGAGAAACAAGGTGTCTCTTCCCGACCCACAGCCCAAATCAAGAACCTCTGCATTCTCAGGCAGCAGGTCCATAAAACGCTGAAGCTGCTCCTCCATGCTCAGTTCTACAGTTTCTTCATAATAAGGTACCGCGTATCGGTCATAATAATCTATCGAGTCCACTTATTTTCCTCCTTCTGGACAAGTACAAAAAAGAATTTGATAAATTGATTTACGGTACAAGTATATCATACCTTTTCCTATTCGTGAAGCATCTAACGTATATAAATTTTATGGTTTTTCAGTTCTATTTTCTCTTCTTTGAGCAAATGCCCCACAGCGCGTTTGAACGCATTCTTGCTCAGGCCGAACTCACGCTTTATGATTTCCGGTGAAGCCTTGTCATCAAAGGGCAGAACACCTTCAAACTCCCTGATGATCTCATACACGCTCTCGGCATCTTCATGGAGCTGGATATGGGCCTTCTGCTTTGCGCTCAAATTCAGCTTGCCGTCTTCCCTGACCTGAGTGACACGCAGTGTCAGCTCCTCGCCCACCTTATAATTGCCCTGGGCCTCCTGTTTTGGAATCAGGCCGGAATACTGCCCGTCCACTGCCACAAATACGCCGAAGTTGTCACTGTGCTCATACACCACACCTGTCACAGTATCTCCTATAATGTAGGGAGAATTTGTCTTGAGGTAGTGATACACTTTCATGGTAGCGCACAGACGGCTGCTCTTGTCTATATAGAGGGATACCAGCACTTCCTCCCCCTCATGCACCTTCTTTGTCTGTTCTTTATATGGAAGGAACAGGTCTTTTTCCAGTCCCCAGTCCAGGAATGCTCCGATCTTCGTCACCTGGGCAACTTTCAAAAATCCCACCTGGTCCATCATCAGTGCCGGAGTCCTGGTGGTTGCGATCAGACGGTCAGAGGAATCCTTATAGAGGAATACCTCCATCTGGTCCCCTTCCTTCGTCCCCTCCGGCACCTCTTTGCCGGGAAGGAGCACTCTGTCCGTTTCCCCTGCGTCCGGTCTGTCTCCCAGATACACACCGAAATCCACAGCCTTCACAACAACCAGTTTCTGTTTTCTGCCTAATTCCATTCTTTTTTCTCCTTTAATTCCACAACCGCATAGGGTTCGCCGTTCTCACTGCAGAGAGCCACGGTACATACCCCCTGCTCCTGCTTCACTTTTGGTACTATGATATCTCCCAGCACTGCCTGTCCCTTGTACTCCGCCCGCATCTGGTGCACACAGAATCCGGCAGGCACGTATTCCTCTGCCATAGCCACGTACTGTCCGTTGTTTACATGGTGATTGGTATCCAGATGGTGGGGACGCACGGGAAAGCTCTCATACTCTGCCGTGTCCACAGGCATTTTGATCTTCCTGGGCGCATATTCCATGGGATATTTCTCTTCCAGTGTATAGGCCTCGATCTGCTGCTCTGATACATTTGCCGGCATACCGGTCTCCAGATCCAGATATGTCCACAGAGAGTTGGCATAGGCAACCGTTGCCCCGCTCTCATCCTCCATGGTAAAATTCCTGCTTCCCAGAAAACGCTTAAACGCATAGGGCCAGGTAGTTATTTTTATTTTCTCGCAGAGCTTTGGATACCGGTCCACAACGATCTGCCAGGAGGAAAGGACCCATACCCGGTTCTTCTCCTGCAGATAATCAATCCCCACACCTGTATGTTCCGAATGAAAGGTACTGCAGTCCTGGAAATAATTGATGACGGAATTCAGGGTCAGATTCCTGTCCTCCCCAATCTCACTGTAGCGGACATAACTTTCAAAAGAGTATTTCATTTTTTCTGCCTCCCGGGTATATAACAATTATTCCTGTATACCAAAATATCCCAGACACTTAGTCTGGGATATTGATTCTTAGCTGGGCTACAAGGATTCGAACCTTGAAATGACGGAGTCAGAGTCCGTTGCCTTACCATTTGGCGATAGCCCATTGTTTTGCAACAAAATGAATTATAAAGGATAACTCAAAAAAAATCAAGTCCTTTTTTTAATTTTTTTAAAAAAATTTTTTTCACTGTCCCGAAAGGCCCAAATACCGCATTTTCCGGCCTGGTTTCTTCCGGGACAAACAGAATACAAACAACTTTTAAGTCTACAGTCTTTCCATTAACTCCGCATGCTTTTCCTCATATCCCGGCTTTCCCAGCAGAGCGAACATGTTGCTCTTATAACTCTCAACGCCCGGCTGGTTAAAGGGATTCACTCCCAGCAGATAACCGCTGACGCCGCAGGCAAATTCAAAGAAATAGAATAACTGCCCCAGACAGAACTCATTCTGTTCCGGTATATTTACCCGAAGGTTTGGCACATTGCCGTCGGTATGAGCCAGCGCCGTGCCGTTCATTGCGCTTTTATTGATGAAGTCAACGGTTTTTCCCGCCAGATAATTGAGGCCGTCAAGATCTGCCGCTTCTTCTTTGATGACCAGTTCCTCCCTGGGTTTCTCCACATTGAGGACTGTCTCGAACATGATTCTGGATCCGTCCTGGATGAACTGACCCATGGAATGAAGGTCTGTGGTCAGGTCAACGGAAGCGGGCATGAGTCCTTTCTGGTCTTTGCCTTCGCTCTCCCCGTAGAGCTGCTTCCACCATTCCGACACGTAGTGCACGCTGGGTTCATAGTTTGCCAGCAGCTCTACGGATTTGCCTTTGCGCAGAAGAATATTGCGGACTGCCGCGTAAAGGAGTGCGTCGTTCTCTTCATATGGAAGATGCAGTGCGTTTTCCCGTCCAAAAGCGGCTCCTTCCATGAGCCTGTCAAAATCTGCGCCGCTGACTGCGATGGGAAGCAGGCCCACTGCGGTCAGCACGGAGAAACGGCCGCCCACATCGTCAGGCACAACAAATGTCTCATAGCCTTCCGCTTCTGCCAGACTCTTTAAAGCTCCCCGGGCCTTGTCCGTGGTGGCATAGATTCTGCCTGCAGCTTCTTTCCTGCCGTATTTCTTCTCCAGCATTTCCTTGAATACACGAAAAGCGATCGCCGGTTCCGTGGTGGTTCCTGACTTGGAGATCACGTTGACGGAAAAATCCCGGTCCCCGATCACATCGATCAGCCCTTTCAGATAGGTACTGCTGATATTGTTGCCTGCAAAATAAATCTCAGGCGTTTTTCTCAGCTCTCTGCTGATATTATTATAGAATCCATGTCTCAGAAATTCAATGGCTGCCCTGGCACCCAGGTAGGAACCGCCGATGCCGATCACCACCAGAACCTCTGAATCGGACTGGATCTTTTCAGCCGCCTTTTTGATAGCCGCGAACTCTTCCCTGTCATAATCAACAGGCAGGTTGATCCATCCCAGGAAATCGTTTCCCACGCCGTTTTTTGCTGCCAGCGCAGCTCTGGCTCTTTCGGCGGCTTCTTTCATATATTCTACTTCATGGGCACTGACAAAGCCCGCTGCCTTAGAATAGTCAAATGATACCTTATTCCCCACTGCACTTCACTCCTCTCTCCGCATTGCTTTACTTATTCACAACATTCACAGGACTGCCTTCTGCATAAGCCCTGATATTGTCAGCGGTAATGTCCATGATCCGCTGGCGGGATGCCTGGGCTGCCCAGGAAATGTGGGGTGTAATGAAGCAGTTCTTTGCCTTCAGCAGCGGATTACTGCCTTTGATCGGCTCTGTGGACACAACGTCCAGACCTGCGGCATATACTTTCCCGCTGTTAAGGGCATCCGCCAGATCCTGTTCCACTACCAGTTGTCCACGGCTGTTGTTGATGAGAATCACGCCGTCTTTCATTTTCGAGATATTTTCTTTATTGATTATGCCTTCTGTCTCCGGGAAGAGAGGACAGTGAAGGAAGATCACATCCGACCGGGCAAACAGGGTGTCTAAGTCCACATACTCTGCCAGCTTTTTCCCTGCCTCGCTCTGGTAAGCGTCGTAGGCGAGCACCTTCATATCCATTGCCTGAAGGATTTTTGCTGTTGCCTGGCCGATCCGTCCCAGTCCGATAATGCCTGCCGTCTTGCCGTAAAGCTCTATCATGGGGTAGTCCCAGTAGCACCAGTCCGCATTGCTCTCCCATCTGCCCTCAGCTACCGTCTGCGCATGATGTCCATAGTGGGAGCAGATTTCCAGAAGAAGGCCCACTGCATACTGGCCTACGATCTGTGTCCCGTAGGTCGGCACATTCACCACCGGGATTCCTTTTTCCTTTGCATAAGCGCAGTCTACCACATTGTATCCGGTAGCCAGCACGGCGATCAGTTTGATGTTCGGGCATTTCTCTATGGTCTCTCTGGTGATCGGTGTCTTATTCATAACTACCACTTCCGCGTCCCCGATCCTCTCGGCAATCAGCGGTGAGTCCACATAGGAGGTACGGTCATATACCGTAAGCTCCCCGTATTTTTCAAGAGGTTCCCAGCTTAGATCGGAAGAGCACACGTCTGAA
>ERZ506371.23-NODE-23-length-34431-cov-7.00058_pt1 | contig 34431 bp, 51 predicted proteins | sample MGYA00513058_ERZ506371 | MGnify/ENA metagenome assembly ERZ506371 | reverse complement strand
TCAGCTCAATCCGCTCCACGGACGAGAGCGGGATGTATGTAATGAGCTTACTCATTTGATTCACATCCTTTTATCCAGCGATCCCGCTGTTGATTACTGTTCCGGGGCCAGTAGCCCGGCCAGCTCCTGGTACTCCTCCGGGGTGAGCCGGTCGGCGGCGAGATAGACATCCATCTTGTCCTGGAGGCCGTCGGTGCGGCCCCGGTCAATGAGCAGCTTGCAAAGGTTGTATACGGTTGTCATAGTGACTCCTTTCTCAGATGGTGGCGGTGGTAGTCAGCTCCAGCATACACAGCCGCGCCTCGTGCTCGGACAGCATGTCCAGAGTGATGTCCTCCGCGAGGGGCGGCTGGGGTTCCGGCTCCGGCTCTGGGGGCCGCTCCGTGGGCGTGACACCCACCAGCTTGCCCTCCTCAATCTGGAGGTTACACCAGCCATAGGTCGCCCACACCGTGTCATGGAGGTGGGCGGGCACCTCTATGTAGCCCTCCAGCCAGCAGGCGCGCCGCCCGCTCTGGCTCTGGATCGGGTGCTGGCCGGTCTCCAGCGGGTCAATTTGGATGATGGTCATATTTAATTCACCTCTTATTTCTAAACTATGGCGTAGTAGTGATATACAGTTCCAGATTGGTTAAATTGCACACTTTCTGCACCAGACGGGCTAAGGTCATAATACCAACTAAAAGTTTTTCCATCCGTCGATTTTTTACCGTAAGTATCTCTTGGATTATAATTGTAGCCCATGCCAAAACCAAAGCCGCTTGTATACTCAGTAGGGATAATACTGCTTGGAATAATATTACAAATATCAGAATCGCTGATACTTGTATACGAATCCGTATGTTGAATACCATAAATACAGAGTAGTTTAAAGGGTTCGGCTAAGGTTATTTGATTAGGGTTGCTTTTGCCTGATTTTCCCGTTCCCACATAGCTCCCCAAAATAACCCTCGCCCCCGCGTGCTCGTCCACGTACTGCTTGTTGGCGGCGTGGTTACCCTCTGTCGGATTACCACTCAGGGAGAGAGGCCCTTGCATTATCCCACCAGCCAGCGGCAGGAATGGAGCACTTTGCATACCAGCCAGAGCGGTGTTAAACTCCTCTTCGGTTCCGGTATATCCTTTCTCTTTTGCCGCCTGATAGGCGGACTTTCCAGGTGCACCATCCTTGCCGTCTGCCCCTGGAGCTCCGTCCTTGCCAGGCAGGCCCACCCCGGCAACTTTTTTGCCGTTTACAACGATAGCCATGTGCTACACCTCCACCCATTGCCACATATCCGGGGTATCCGGGGCCCACGTGCAGGGAATCATGTCCCCGCCCTCTGCCACCTTGTAGACCTTGCCGTTGTAGCTGTAGTGCTTACCCGCATGACAGTCCATGCCGTACACCCACGGGATGGGGTCGTCCACTGTGCCCGCGTGCTCACGGTCAATGGGCCGGTAGATGGCGAGCATGCCGTCGTCGTGCGGGGGCATCTCCTCTTGAGGCGTTACCGCCTGCACCACCCGGTAGAGCTGGCCGCCGTCGTTGAGGATGCGGCCCGCCGGGAGCTCCTCTCCTGCCTCCAAAACAGTCTCCCACGCCGGAAACAGATCGGGCATGTCCAGGGCGTAGGTGTCAGGTATGGCCGTGCTGGTGGCCGCATAGGCCCGCATAGCGGCGGCGTACTGGAGTGTGAGGTCGGGCGGCTTGGGCTCCGGTTCGGGTTCCGGGGGCCGTTCGGTGGGCGTGATGCCCACCAGCTTGCCGTCCTCAATCTGGAGGTCACACCAGCCCAGGGTAGCCCACACGTCGGCCTCCAGGTTGGAGGGCACCTCTATGTAGCCATCCTCCCAAACCTTCACCGCCCCGTTGAGGGATTGGATATTGTGAGAACCGTTCTCGCGGGCGTTGATTTCGATAATAGTCATGAGGCAACTCCTCCAAATTTCAGGGCAACATAGCGATATGGATATTTACCTGACGCGGATATTTTGGTGTTGCCATCCCATGTAAAAACATCAACATTGGATGAGCCAAAGTCTACTTGAATATAAACGTCAATATTGGGGTAAAGCATAGAAGATTTTGCGCCTACATTAGTGGCACTATATCCGCATACCACCCACACTGCATCCGGCGTGAATGGCAGGGTAACGCTGCCCGTGGATGCTCCGACCGCTGACATGATTGTGTGCTCGTCCACGTACTGCTTGTTGGCGGCATCCGTGGAATCAGAAGGAGCGACCAGATTGGCTATCTTGTGCCAGGTCATATCCATGTTTGCTTTAAGTGCCACGCCGCTCTCAGAGGTCTGTAGCACCCGCGTCGTGTTGTTGACCAGATTGATGCCGGAAGTGCCGACTGTGATCGCTGCCGCTCCCTCAGCCAGGGGGGCCTCAATCCGGATATTCCCGTTTGGCATCATCTTGATTTGAGCGGCAGAGCCCCCGTGCTTGATGGCCTTGTCCGCCGGGATGGTGATATCTCCCTGCATTGTCCCGCCAGTCAAAGGAAGATACTCGCCTCCGCCCTTCCCCGCCAGCTCGTCTATAGCCTCTTGTATGTTGGTAGCCTCCAGGCCGCTACCCATGTTGCTGTAGCCCACCTGTTCGGCGGAGATGCCGCCGCCCTCTCCGTCTTCTGTCACCTCAATGGTGTACGGCCCTTCGCCAAGGCTCTCCCCCATCTGCATCGTGCCGCCGCCGGGGATTGAGAGCCAGGGCGCAGCCGTGGCGATAGCGGCTAACTGGGCGGCGTACTGCTCCAGTGTGGTGCCCTCCGGGGGTTCTATGCCCATAGCCTGTAGTGACGCTGCGATACTTGCCTTAGCGGCGGACAGCCGGTCGATTTCGCCCTGAATACTCATACCACGCCTCCAATCAGATTGCCGCAAGGGCCTCCTCAATGTCGTTGGTCAGTGCCACCTTTCCTGTGCCGGTGTGGTAACCTGCGGGCACAGCGTACTCGGTGACCGTCAGTCCATCAATGGTAGCCTGCACCGCCCCATTGTTGGGCATGGCGCCCGCCGCTTCCGCTCCATCCTGTCCCACGAATACCTTATTCGCCAAGACATCACCGGCCGCCGCGGTCACCCCGGAGACATCGGCGTACTCCACCGGAATGGCCTCCACTGTGACTTGGGACAGGGCGTCGTAGCCTTCGTCGGCGGTGATATCCTGCTTGGCCTTGGTGGGCGTGACAGTCTTGGCCTGTAGCTTAGATGCCTCCCCGGAATAGGTGCCAGCCACGCCCAGGATGGTAACACCACTCTTGATATTGCCCGCCACCAGCTTCTCTTTTTCCGTGTTGGCAATACCTACAGTTCCCTGGCCATTGTGGTAGCCGGCGGGGACATTGTAAGGCTTGGCCGCGTCGGTAATGGACCCGGAGACGGCCCCATTGTTCTTAATACCCTCCACGGCGGTAACACAGTCCTCCAGATCGGCGGTGGACTGGGCCAGGCCCAGGGCCACCAACGCCGCCCGCATGGTGTTGCGCAGGCCCTGAAGCCTGGTAATCTCGGTCTGTATGCTCATACTCTTTGCCCCTTTCACAGTGAGGCCAGCAGGGCCTCAATATTTCCAATCTCTACAAACACCGCCGCCGAGGTGACCGGCTTGGTGTTGTCCTCCTCCACGGCATTGGCGGCGTCTACCATCAGCACGTTCTCTTCTACCTTGAGGCCCGCCCCAATCTGGTAGGGGACGCCTCCTCCGCCAGCGGCGCCGCCCAGTTGCCCCTTGAGGGCCCCGCGTGTCCCCAAACTTCCATGAAGTTCAGTCACGGGTCACATCCCCCTCCAGTACGAACCGGGCGGGCGGGATGATGGTGGCCACCGTCCCGTCCTTTGCTGTGAGCTGCACATCATAGGCATATTCGCCAGGAGTCAGATCGTTGGTGTCCTCATGATTCAGCAACACGAAGGCCGTGCCCTCCCGAAAGGAGGTCACTGTCTTTTGCAACACCTCCCGTCCCATGGGCCAGGCCACGGTGAGGGTGACTGTGTCCCCATCCTCAAATGGCCGCTCCGTGCCGTCGGAGAGCTGGCAGGTCACCACTAGTTGCTCCGTGTCTCCCCGGATCATACGAATATCGTTGCCGTTGATGGTCACGCGGCCTCACCTCCCTTACATCGCTGCAACCTTGTCCAGCAGCTCGTCAATCTGTTCGCCGCTGTATTTACTGGTGTAGTATTCGGTTGGTTCTTCTGCTGCTTCTCTGGCTGATAATTTCCGCTCAAGTGCCGCTACACGCTCCTCCAGAGTCAGTTCCATTTTCTCACCTCACACAATTAGCCGACGGCCAAGCCGATCCAGCAATGCACGGCCGCTTTTATCCCGGATCGGGCCGGAGACCAGTTTTTTTCTCACTCCAAAATACAGGATTACACCGCCTGGCCCTCCGTTTGACCCACGAGAGCCTTTCCCCGCCGAGCCGCCGTCATTAGTAATCCAGATGCCAGCCGCTCCTCCAATCTCAAAGGGCTCCGCGGATGCAAAAACGCCTCCGGCGCCACCACCGCCGCCGCCGCCATGTCCACCATTTCCTCCAGTCCCAATTTTATTTGAGGCTTCAGGGGGATCAGGGGATGCGCCATCTCCGCCTTCGGCTCCTTTCCCGCTTGTTTCGCCGCCTCCTGGTCCTCCATTCTTCCCAAGTGCGGCTCCGCCGCCGGCTCCACCGCCGTAAATCCGCACTTGTTCTGATCCTAGATTATCATATGACCACTCATAGGGAGTTCCGCTTTGACCGCCAGTATTCGGAGGGACATCCTCGCCGTTCTCTCCATATTCCCCTCCTCGGCTGGATGCCTGCCCGCCACGGCCACCCGCAGCACCGTTAACACCTTCAGTTCCCGGCTTTGCAAGTTCTTCTTCCGTTACCGGGTCCACGTATCCGATCTCAGACGAGGCCCCCTGTGCAGACGATAGATCCCCGAACGTGGTCTCACCACCAGCAGCACCCACGGCCCCATTCGTCGCTCCTCCAACGCCTGGGGTGCCGCACTCATAGTGGATGACCTGACCAGGGACAACATCAATTGTCGCCCGGTAGACCTTTCCGCCAGCTCCTGGAGAGCCCTTGTCTCCGCCTTGCCCGCCATCTTCTGGCGAATCAGACCAAGATCCTCCGGCGTTTTGATCCTTCGAAGTCACAATAAGCTGAGATGAGCCGCCCGATTCGCCGTCAAAACCAGCCTGCGCACCGGTCCCAGCCTGGATACATACCACTGTAAGGGTGTATACTCCCTCTGGCACGGTATAATCGCCGCTCCCGGTCAGCACCACCCGCTCGTCCAGGACTTCCTCTGTCTCGAACTTGGGTGGAACATACCCGATGACAGCCTGCTCAGATGCTACCAACCGGCCTCCCATTGTAATGGCGGTATCCTTGATACACCCTTTGGATTCTCCCCCATAAGGGTGCTCAAAGGCCACCACATCACCCGGCCGCTCACCGCCGTATACCACCTCATGGTCCAGCGCCTCGATGTACTGATAGTATCCAGCCAGCCGCTGGGCCACGGCCGCCGAGTTGGTCAGTGAGACCAGGGTGGCCTCCTTGACCTCAATGACGTTGTCCACATCGTCCTCTAACACTGGCACCCGCAAATCGCGGGTCATATGGACATACTTTTTCCCAGTGAGGGTGCCGGTCCCGGCAGAGAGCACGGCATAGTTGGCGCCGCTGGACTGGACGGAAAAACCGGAGGCCACCAGATCATAGGCCGGCTCCTCGAACTGGATGATGTCGCCCTCCTCAGCTACCCCCTCGAACAGCGTCGCTTCTTCGGTCCCCTTGATATATTGGTGCTCCAGCACCGACACCTCGGTGACCTTGCTCTCATAGGTGACCTTATCGCCCCAAAAGATTCGATCCGGCGGGATGGAGTTGGAGACACCATCCCACAGGGATTCGATGCGCAGCACCCCGTTCTGGTCAGTCTTTGCATGGGCTCCGATGGCAAAAAGCACCTGCGCCAGATTGGCCCGCCGGGTAGCGACAGGCAGCCATCCATATAGCTTAATGCCTGCGAACTTGCTCTGAATGATGTAGGGGATGGTGCAGATCTCCGCCACCAGCTCGTCCACCGTCTGACCGGTGTAGATGCCGCCGAGGTGATTGGACTGCTCCAGGAGAGCGACCGCATTGTTGGCGCTGATCTCATAGGTGTATTTCCCGGTACGCTGGACGCTCTCGATGTAATAGGTGCCCCGCAGCTTGTCCCGGTAGTAATACAGCAGTTTCTCATTCCGCCGGAAAGCGGTCAGGGCCGCGCCCGTCTCCTCGTCTCTGATATATAGTCCCACGTTGATGGTGCCGATTTCCAGGGCGTCGGACAACAGAGCCACAGCGTCATAAACTTCTCCGTCCTGGATCTCGTCATCCGTAAAGGTCAAGTCTCCATAAACCAGTTTATTAACCGTGGCGCTCATGCCGGCCTCCTTTGGGGCTTCTGTGCGTAGAATTGGACGGACAGGTTCCCCCATCTTCTGGTTTTCCCATTATCTGCCGTCATGCTGTCGCTCGTATCCTCGATGTACGCCCGGAAGCTCAATGTACCCGCTCCATAGGGAAGCACAACCTCGTGGGACTCCACTGGCGCGGTCAAGATTTCAAAAAGGGCATCATATTCCGTCTCAGACAATGCGTTGCTCCCGACGGTCATCTCATAGTCGTAATAGGTCCCGATGATGTCCCGGAAGTGGGCGCCGCTTTTCACGTCTCCCGACAGCTTGCTTTCACTGACTCTGCCCTTGCGGGCCAGTTCCGTGACAATGACATTGAACTCCTGTCCATCGATTGAGAATTTCATCGTCTGGTTCCCTCCACCAGCGGCGTGCCTGCCCGAGCATCCTCCCGTTTCAGTTCATAAGCCAGGTAGCGGGTTAGTCCAGGCGCCGGACGTATGGTCAGGGTTCCGCTCAATCCGCCTCCGCTCTCTTCCCTCACAATTTGCCGGATAAGGTTTTCCGGGGCCTCCAGGTTGCGGCCCTTCTTCTGGTCGCCCAGTACCGCCAGGAACTCCCCATTCGGCGGGATCACTGCACCGGTAGCCAGCGCGGGTATGCTGGCGCTGCGGCCGGAGACTCCGCCGTATGCGCTTGGACTCAAGCTCTGCTGGGTGGCGGCGTTCATTTGGTTTACCCGCTTCTCCGCAGAATTGATCGCCATCATCATGGCGGCAATTCCGGCGGTGATCGCAACTACGGCCACACCCAACGATAACGCTGACTGGAACGCACCCACCGCCAGCGCCGCAGCAAACGCCGCAGCAGTAACTGCACCCAGGATAGTGACCACTTTTTCCGCGTCGCTCATGGAATCCCACACGCCCGCCGCCTGCATCAGCAGGGAAAACAGCAGGCCAAAGGCCACGAACGCAAGCCCGGTGCTGGCCTTTGCCATGAGCATCGCCTTGTCCATTGTCATGAGAGATGTGGCCAGGCGGGTAATCATATCAATGGCCTTAATCGCACCAAGCGCAGCAATGCCACCGACAATCATCGTAAAAACATCATCTATGTTCCCCATACCCGCCACCCAGTTCACCACATTAGTGGCCAGTTCCGTGAGGTCTGTTATGACTGGGGCGAGAGCCGTACCCAGCTCGGCCGTGGCAGTCTGTAGCTCCAGTGTCGCGTCCCGGCCTTCTACCAGCTCCGGGTTGGCCTTGGCCCACGCATCATACACGCCCTTTAGCGGCCCCTGCGTCAGAACATTCAGCGCGAGTTCCTGCTTTTCAGCCTCCGTGGTACACATGGCAAGGTTGTTCGTGAAGTTCTCTGCGCCATAGCCAATACGGTCAAGCACTTCTGCAAACTGCCCGGTCGCCTCTCCGGTCGCCAACGTCTCCTGTAAGCTGTCCGCAAGGGATTCGATTTTCACAGTATCCGGGAAGGTGATAGCCGCGTTTGCCAGCCCCTCCACCGCCTCTTGAAGCCGGTTCTCCGGCACACCAGCGGCTAGGAGGTTTGATACTGCCTCAATGCTGCTGTCCGTTTCGCCGCTCACGGTATTCAGCTTCTGCATAGCCTCCCGGGTGGTGCCCAGGCCGACACCTGCCGCGCGTGCGTTCTGATCCAGCATGGACAGGTCACCCCGCAGCTCGTCCGTGGACTCCATCAAATCCATCATCCCGCCGGCCAGGTCTACCAGCATATCAGCCCCAAATCCGAGGCTGATTGCGCTGCTTACGTCATCTACGGAGTCCTTGAGGTCTTTCAGATCATCTTCAATGCCGCGGGCGGCACGGCCGGCATCCCGTTCTGCGTCCCGGAAGCTGCTGCCGATGTCCTCTACCTCCGAGCCTGCGCTGCGCGCGGCCCGCTCGACTTTTCGGGTGCCTCCCTGGATGCCGGAGGCGGCGCGGTCTGCATCCCGTTCCGCCGTCCGAAAACCGCTGCCGATGCTTTCTGTCGCATCCCCAGCGCCACGGGCCGCCCGCTCGACCTTCTTCATGTCACGCTGGATGCCAGTGGCGTCAATTTCAGTATTGATAACGATGGAACCATCGAAGTCAGGCACGCGCTCACCCCCTCATTCTCTGTTCAAATTCCGTCCGCGCCCGATCCCGCTCAGGGTCCGCCTCCCGCAGCTCCAGCAGCTCCGCCATGTCCAGCCAGAGCCGCTTTTCCTCTTTGGTCAGCAGTCCCTTCTCGCGGCGGCTTCGCAAGCTGATCATACGCTGGAAGGTCGTATCCTCGTGGAGATCCAGAAACAGCATACGGAACTTCCACCAGTGCATCTTTACCGTCTGAAGGTCTATCCCGTGGGTCTGCAAGATTGCCGAATAGATGTATGCCCCGTCCTGGTCAAAGCTGTAAAGCCGCCTGCCGCCGGTCTCCCTGGGCTGTTCCCCGCCATCCAGGAAGTGAACTCCCTCCCGGACCGCCTGGGTAAAATCCGGCGGCTGCTCCTGATAGAGCAGGCGGCAAAGCACCACTTGCCGCTCAAATCTAGTCAACTGAGGATCTTCATAGGCGCTCATGATACGCAGCCCAACCCGGAAATCCGTATTCAGCGGATAGCGTACCCCGTCAATGCGAACCGACTCGGGGAAACGGGTCAGCATGGGGTTCATTCCATCACGTCCTCCGCCGGCTCCTTCAGATAGCGGTCAAGCTCCCCCTGACGCGCTTTCCGAATATAGGGCGTCACGCCGCGAAAGAAACGGGCCGCCATTGCCACGCTGTCCCGGCTGCCAAATACGGTCTGCGCCGTCCCAGGCCCAAAGGTGCGGTCAATTCCTTCTCTCAGAAAAGCGAACGCCTCCCGGGTAAGCGCCAGCTCCGCCCGCGATTTCTCCAACTTGCTTCCGTCTCCCTCCGCAATGGCGGCGGAGCGGGCTTTGATGTCGTTTTGGCGCTCCTCGAACTCCGCCGCCAGGGCGTAGAAGTTTTCCGCAAAGGACACATCTGTGGGATAGAACTCAATGACCCGGCTCTCGTCGTTGTCGATACACAGACGCACCGCCTTCCCGGCGATGTTCAGGCTGTCCATATGTTATCCCTCCAACGCAGACGATCCAGGGGTAAAGGTGAGCTTGCCGGCCGTGATGGCCGCAGTGCCATAGGTGCGCTCCCCAATCCAGTGGATGTTGTATGGAAGCTGTAGCCCCTTGGTGCTGCCGCCGTAGGACTGGACGGCTACAATAGCCTTTTGCGTCCATGCGTCGTATTTCCCCTCGCTTTCGGCGAAGATGTTGACGCAGCAGAAGGTCTTTTCCACGTCGGTGAGGGTTTTCTTGTCCCGTACCACGCTGTAAAGCCAGGCAAAGAGCTTGCTTTCCCGCTTGGCGTAGTAGGGTTCCACGCTGGTCTGCTCCTCGTACTTGTCCAATGTGGTGGCGGTAACGCCGGTCACATCGGTTACCGTTTCCACGTTTGGATTCAGCTCCAGCGACAGCTCTTCAATGCGGTCACCCTGGAGCTCCCACTCAGGGGATTCCGCCTCTCCCACATCTGCAAACAGCTTGAACTCTGCGCGTTTGACCGCTCCGGTTCCGGTAATAGTAGGGTCAGCCATTTGGTACAACCTCCTTCTTGATAGTCAATTCGATTTGTACTTGATACAGCCCCGCCCCGTTCTGAGAAATATCGTAGAGCGTGGCATACTGAACCGCGATCCCTTCCACGGAATAACGTCCGGGCAATTCTGGATAGTTCCCTTGATCTTCCTGATCCTCCAGCCAGCTCGCCAGGGACTCCAGAAAGTCGTAGTTTTCAGCCCGATCCGCCTCGTCCCCTGCGCACTCCAGGGCAAAGAAGTGGTATCGGCTGGTATAGTAACGATTACCGACCACATCCTGGGTGGCCGTTCCACCGCCCGCAGGGGCCAGGGAGTAAGAGGGCGGTGCCGCCCTGGTCAGGTCTGTCAGAATTTCGCCCAGCGGACGGAGCTCCATCCCCTCGTAGCCCTCCAAAAAGTCTTGAAGTGCCTGCAAAATACTCACAGCACCATGCCTCCCCTATAAGCTCGATTTGCCTCCGCCACAATGTCGGCGGTATGTACCCGTTTCATGCGGTCAAACCATCTGGCCCCCCGCTTGGGGGCCCCATGGAATTGCAGCTTTTTCCCGGTATACTTTTTGGGGGCTTTCGGCGAGAAAAATCCCACCAACTGTCCCCCCTCATGCAGCGGGACGTTCGGCCCCATAACCCTGCCTTCGTACAGATAGTGCGCGTAGGGTGCCGTCCACTGTACCCGTCCAGAACCTACCACTGTTCCGGTAATTCCGCTGTTACGCAGCGCCCCGGACTGGAACGGCAGAAACGGCTCTGAAAAGCGGAGAACACTGGAATCTATAGCCCGCTGGGCTCTTTGCAGCCCTGCCTTCCTCTTCCGCTTGAAATGCGGATTCCAGTGGAAGCTATAGCTCATTCCATCACCGCCTCCACATGGGACAGCCTGCCGAAGTCCAGGCGGTCCGCCTCTGATACCCGAAGGCCGCCCATGGCCACAATGTCCTTGGCCGTCCTCACCGCCCCGTACCCTTCGCCCTTTGCGGCGTAATCTCCCGCCTGAATGGCCGTGGTGATGGGCATATAAACCTTGACGCCATTCGACGCCGAGGCCCCGGTCTTGCGAAGCTGCTCACCCCGTCTGTCCTCCCACAAGCATCCGTTGACCACTTCTGCGGTGTAGCTCTCGTCTGCGCCTCTGCGCCAGATTGTTACGGTATGCGGCCACACAGCGATTCGCCTCCCCGGTACAGCAGGCCGGTATTCCCCAGCCACATCCACGCGGCATCCCGCCGTTTCTGCGCCGGGCTGGCCGTCTGTGCATAGGTCCGGGACCAGGAGCCCACGCTTTCCGACGCTACAACGCCAGCGCCCTCTTCCCGCTCGGCCTTGTACTCCTCAGCTACGGCGCATAGCGCCATCTGGCACCGCTCCAGCAGTTCCGAGTCCAGGTCGGCCGCCGTCCTGCCCAGGGTCAGCTCCTCCAGGCAGGCGGCGGCATCCCGGCTGAGTGCGGGCCACTCCGCCGCGGCGATCCTGTCGCCGTGATAGATCCCCCTATAAAATTCATATCCTGCGGTCAGCATGGCCCGCCCCCCTGTTCCTTAACCTGCGCCGGCCACCTTGCGCACCCGGGCCAACTTGGAGTTAGTCACACGGTAGCCGGTATTCATCTCCACCTGGGCCAGAGAGCCCGCAAACCGCTCGGAGTCGATGATGCGGGCCACCTCGAAGTTGCTCACCACGGACAGGGTCTCATGGTAGTACATGACATACTGCACCTTGCTCATGTCCACAGTCTTCTGCGCACCGGTGTGGTCGTAATACTTGATGCTGCCGGTGGCACCATTGGCCTCCACGAAGGTGAAGCCCAGCCACTGGCCCACGTTGCCGGTGGCCGCGATACGGTCGTTAGTGCTGGGAGTGAAATCCTTGCCCGCCGCCTTGAGCACCAGGCCATAATACTCCGGGGTGCACATGACCACGTTGGCCCGGCCTTTGTCCTTCACGATCTCGGTACGGGTGTCGATCAGGTCGGACTTGACGGTATCCTCCGTGATGGCCACCGTTGCAGTGGCCGCCTTACCCTCCTGAGCCAGGCAGGCGATGCCGCACTGCATCCAGCCCTCCCGGCACTCCTGGATAGCGGTGGCCAGATACTCGTTGCCCGCCGCGAAGCTCACTGCCGCGGCCTGGACGCCATAGATCTTCTTGGACTTCTGGAAGTTGTTGTTGATCTGAATGGGGATCAGCGTATCAGCGGCCACCTCGTCAGTGAAGTCCCGGCCGGGGGTGCCCGCCTCCACGGCGCTAGTGTTGAGCTGGTGGACGAAGATTTGGCCGGCGGGGCCAGTCTCGTACTTGTCGGTGCAGGTCACACCGGGCACCAGAATCGGGTTAAAATACAGGTTGGGCTCCAGGATGGCGGAATACCGCTCGTCAACATGGAGGCCGTTATAAGTGACAGACATCTCTCATACTCCTTTACACTTTTTTCTTGTAGAACGGGTTGTTTGCATAGAAGGCATCCAGATCCCCGCCTCCTGCCGGTGTCCGGCGGATCGGACTGCCGGGCTTGACGATCTCCGGGGCGGGCTTATCCCCCTCAAACAGATAACCGTCAGACTCCTTCAACGCCTTTAGCTGCTCCTCCAGGCCCACCAGGCCGGCGTCAGTCAGCTTGAGGGCGTCCCGGTTGATGGACTTGGCCACCAGCTCCGGGTTCTTGGCTTTGGCCGCTGTCAGGGCCGCCTTGAGCGCGTAGTCAAACCGGACGGCCTCTACCTTCTGGTCGGCCTCCTGCTGCATCTGCTTGGCCTTGGCCTTCCACTCCGGGTCATAGCCCTCCAGCTTGCCGTTGGCCTCGGTGAGCTGGGACTGGAGCCCGCCCACCTTTGCCTCCAGTGCGTCAAACTTGTCCTTGCCGACGTAGCCGCCGTCCTTCAGGTTGACCAGCTTGACGCCCTCAGCGCCGTCCAGCTTCTCGGTCAGTTGCTCAAAGGACAAAGGGCCGCCCTCAAAGAAGGGCTTCAGATATTCGTAGCTCATGTCATTTCCTTTCCCGCCTGCGATTTTGCTTATAAGCGCGCGGCCACTCCGCGCCGGGGCGTCCCGGCATTTTAAGCCCGGCCGGGGATGGGCGGATATGAACACCGGAGGCTCAGCCGCCCGCCCGCTCGCGGTCGTACTGGCGTTTGAGTCCGGTCTGTTCCACAAGGTCGGTCTGGAGCGCCCGCCACTCCTTCAGCTTCGCCCTGGCCTCCTCCTGGGGCTGTCCGGCGGCCTTCATGGCCTGCTGCTCCCGCTTCCAGCGGCGGATCTGCCGCTCTATGTACCTCTGACGCTGGCTGGCCTCGTACTCGGTCAGCTTCTCGCCGTTGTAGGTGATGGATTTTGCCTCCAGCTTTTTCAGCTCCTTCGCCCCGTAGGTGCTGGCCATACCCTCAAAGTAGGGATGAAAGGAGTGCCGGCAATTCCAGCCCCCCAGCCCTGGCCCGGTGCCGTAGCCCGTAGCCCGGCGGAAATCTGGGAACTTTTTGGATTTACCGGAGCGGCTGAACACTTGCCCCTGCCACCTGGCATGAGAGGGGCGGGCCCCGCTGTGGGCCGTGGTCTCCACCAGGTCGCTGTCCATTTCGTCAGCCAAGGTATCCTGAAGCCGGAGGGCCGTCTGGTTGATGCCAGTTACCACATTCATCCGCACTGCTGCCTCCACGGACAGCGTGCGGCCAGAAGCGTAATCCACGGTCGTCAGCCCTTGGCGGGTCAGTTCCTTAATGGCGTTCCGTATGGCGGTATTGGCGTCGAATCCGCCGGTGCTCACCTGGAGCCACGCCCGGTCCAGCACCGCCCGAAACCGCTCTCCGCTGTCCAGCGCCGTGGTGCGGGTCAGGTTGGTAAAGAGGCCCTGGGTCTGCCGAAGCCCTGCGCTGAGCACCTGCTGGAGCTCCTGGGACGTGTTGAGGGCCGGAGGCTGCAGGCCCGCCCGCCGGTAGTCCGCCTGGTCGCTGACCAGGGCTTTCCCGCCGGACGCCTCAAAGAGCTGGCGCAGCTCCTCCTCACTTCGCCCGGTGAGTTCGGCCAGCCGGCGCAGGATGTACGCCTGTTCGGCACCCATTTCTTCCAGGACACGCAGTTGGTGCTCCGCCGCCGGAATGAAAAAATCATATCTGGCAATCCGCCGGGCCATGTCGGTCAGGATATCCGCCTCCACCTCACTGTAGAGGTCTACCATAGCGTCCGGCGCGCCCTCCAGGTATCGGGGTGTCAGCATGTGTTCACTCCTCCGGGAATCTCAGCATGGGGCGGGGTTCCGGCATGTACTTCTCCCGGGCCTCCTGTTCGCTGACGCCGAAATACCAGCCCACCAGCAGTTCCGGCCGGAGGTATCCGCTGTCCACCAGACCCTTACGCCGGGCGAACTCCACCCCCGTGTCCTCAAAGATGGAATCTCCGAAGGAGACTGAGGGGTCAAATGCCCCCGCCGGCGCAAGGCCGTAGAGGGTGGCGTATATATCATAGGCGTACATCAGATCGAGCAGCCCCTGACGCAGCCCGTTCTCCTGGATGGCCTTGGTGGTATTGTAGGTCTCCTTGTCGTCGCTCACCACCTGCGTGGCTGTCATACGCCCGCTTTTGAGGTCGAAAGAGAAGGTGCCGGGGGAGAAACCCGTCTGTCGTTCAAGAAGCCGGCACTGTATGTCGATGGCCTTCTGGTACTCCTCCACCCGCAGGGCGGGGGTGTAGTCCCGGAAGGGATCTCCCTGCCCCATATCGCCCGTCAGATCCATGGACAGGTAAAGGTCCGTGGTCTGGTCCTTGAAGGGCACCCCACCGCCGCTCTTGTCCGGCTGGAAGGCCGTCCGGTCCACGATGCGCTTGCGCTTGCCTGTGTGGATCTCCCACAGAAATTCGCTGTAGATGCGGTCCATCTCCGCCATAGTGTCCACGGCCCTGGCGTACAGGCTTACCGGCAATTTGCTGGTCTCGTCCACTGTGTTGGCCATCGGCATGCGTAGTTCACCAAACAGGGGGCGGTCCACACCGCAGATGACCACCTCCGGCTCCAGGCCCGCCCACTCCGGCACATCTGTCAGGGCCAGCTCTCCGCCCAGGGTGTCCCCGGCGTTGTACCAGTAAGCCCGGTTCTGGAGATACAGCCCGTACGGCTGGAGGTCCCACGCCTCCACCCGTACCACCTTCCGCCCCCGCAGGGCGGCAAAGTCGGTAAAGAATCCCGCTTCCGTCACGCCGGCCCCATTGATACGGGTGGGATAGATGCGGTCGGCGGGGATGATTTCACAGTAGATATTCCGGCCGGAGGGATAGGGCTTTACCACCACCCGGCCCCCTGCCCCAGCCAACTGTACCGCGTTTTTGAGCTGAGGCAGCAGGAAGCGGGTCAACTGGTCATTGATCCACGTTCCACGGGCTGAGGCCCCCGCGCTCATGGCAATCTCATTGCAGGCCAGGGTGGACATGTAATCCGTGACGTTGATCGGGGTATTGGTCACCCGGTATCCGGCCTCCAGCCACGCCGGCCGCTGGTAAAAGGCCAGTAGCCAACCAGTGATTGCGTTGGCCATCTTCTCCGAAATCTGGAGCTCTCCGGGCGCCGCCGGTACGCTCTGAAACATCCCTTTCACCGCCTTTCCCATCCAGTATAGAAAATCCACGTTATTCGCCCCTTTGCTTCCACACCGGCTGCATCCCGTAGCGCACTGCGTCGATGTGGTGGTTTTTGGCGTCCGGGTAGGCGGAAATCAGGTTCCCGTCCTTGTCCCGCTCGAACTCGTACTCGCTGAACTCCTTCGCCGTCCTGGGGCACCGCTCCGGGTCAATCACAATCGCCGCCAGCCGCCCCAGCCACTTCATGGAGTATTCCACACTGCCCGGCGGCTTGGCTGCTCCCCGACAATAGAAGCCAAATGCCTTATAGTCCGCCACGCTCTTGGGCTCGGCGCTGTCCGCGGTGAGCAGGTCAAGAGGCTGGACGCCCTTCTCATCCCGAAGGATTTGGGCCGTCTCCTCGTTGCCCTTCCGGTATGCCTCTGCCTCGTCGAAGATGTAGAGGGTCAGACGGGCCGCGTCGTAGTGCATGCCGTTATAGGCCCAGGGGTCAGGGTAATAGCCCCAGTCAATCCCCCGGTAGATGCGGTCGAAGCGGCCCAGCTCCTCGTCGGTGATGGCGCGCAGTTGAATATTCTCAAACACGTTTGCCCCGCCGCCGGTGACTTCTCCCAAATATTCGTTCCGGTAGGCCAGGGGGTGTAGCTCCTTCAGGTGCTCGGCATCCGCGATAAAGCGGGGACCTAACCACTCCGGCGGCGTCTCCAGGTAGGTACTGTGGTGCTTCACCTGGCCTGGCTTGCTTTCTCTGGCGTACTGGTTGGCCCAGTTGGCCGCGCTGGCCGGCGGGTTAAAGCTCTTGAATGTGATAGCGATAGGCCCGCCGCGGAGCAGGGACTGCTCTACGTTGCGCACCTCCTCCGGCCCGCGAAACTGATCCAATTCTTCAAAATGGACATAGGCCACATAGCCGAAGGGCAGCTTAATGGATTTCAGATTGCCCGGATCGTCCAGGCCGAAAAACATGATCTTCTGCCCCGTTGGCAGGTATGTCAGCTCCATGGGGGAGACCGTGGCCTTCCACTTACCGCCTACCCCCAGCGCCCCCGCCGCCCAAATGTACTGATTATAGACCGTGCGCCGCAGGGTGTTCTCCTTCCGGCGGAGCACCACTGCGTGGGTGTCCGGGTGGCGCATCATCTGGAGTTCAATTTCTTCGGAGATAAACGAGCTTTTTGCCCCACCTCGGCCGCCTTCACACAGCGCCTCGGTGACCTCGCCGGCCCGTATGCGCCGGTGCAGCTCAAAAAAAGCCGGAGGCATCACCTCTGACAACTTATACGTCATCGACAATGGTCACGCCTCCCTGTGCTTCGCTGTCTTCACTCTCTCCCAACAAGTCAAACAGCACCTTCGCCGCCTTCGCGTCGCCTTTGACTGCCTTTAGGGTCAGGCCCGCAATGATCGCCATCTGGTTATCCACGTCCTCCGGGTCAACGCCATCACGAGCCAGCTTGTTCCACGCCCGCTTGCCCGCCACCGGGAGAGAGAGGTACAGGTCGGCCGCTTCTCTCAGACTGCGTTTTCGCCGCCGTGACGCGCCGGATGCACGGCCGCCGAGAGCACCGTTTTTCGCGGCTTCCTCGCGGCTTTGGCTACTATCAAACTGATATGGCACAAGATTCTGTTCATTCGGCATGTCACCACCTCTCGGTCAATTCTTGGTGCTACCGCCTACCTCGTGCAGTAAGCGGCAGCGTAGGGGCCCGATATTACCCGCCTCGGTGCCGGGCGGTAAGAAAGGAGACGCAGAGGTATATACCTCCACGTCTCCATCCTACATCAAGTGTTTGGCTTTTTAAGTGCGTGTTACTCCAGCAGGCCAAAATTTTGGGCTACCAGTTTTATAAAATCGCTGTGCCAATGTCTGGCTGTCTCATAGTGGCATGGTACCATCATCGCGGCCCCCTCCAGGGTGTGGGTCTGCTTGAAAAACACCAGATCCACCACTTGCAGCCGTTCCTTTCCGTTTTCCATTCGTTCCGTCTGTTCAATGGAACGCTGGACCGCCATTCGCTCCTTCAATGAAGTTCCCTGGCAATATCGCCCCTCCAGCGCCGGATAGTTTCGTATGATGGATTTTATATACCCCCACCATCTGTATCTTGGTTTACTCATATCTCCCTCTCTTTCTGGTGGCCCACTGACGGTCATAGCGTCGCCCCGTCAATTATGTCGGCAAGCATGTCGGCAGCCTCCAGCGTCCGCTCTTTCCGGTATCTGGTTATAGCCGACTCCGTTTCTCGCAATGTTTTACTTCGCTTATCAGCTAATTTCTTCTGAAACTCTTCTAAGTTTTTCCTCTGCTCATAGGCATGTCTCAGTTTTCCCTTCTCCCTGCTCCCGGTTGCCCTGTCTATGACCTTCATACGATACCGGGCGTATATGTAGGCCAATCCCTGAAAAAATTCCTGATCAGCCAGCGACAGGCCGTCCGGCATCTCTTCTCCCCGCATGGCTAATCTTTCAAGGTCAGATACCACTCCAGGGTCTGTACTGCGCTCCTCCATCCGTGACATACCTCCCATCGGTATCCCTGCTCCGTCAGGCGCTCCCCCCACCATTTCTGTTCTTGGGAGGCCCGGCCGGCGTCATTTTTCATCTCAATGTATAATCCATGATATCGGCCGCGCGGTACTGGCAAGGACAAATCCGGCACGCCCTTCTTGACACCCATAGCCTTGTCGATGGCGATTTGTTTTGCCCCTTCCCGGGTCTCGTTCTTGATGTGATGCAGCAGGGCCAGCTCCGGCCACTTGGAACGTATGGAAGACTGCTGGCTCCACTTAATCACGGCCTGCTGATGCTTCGATTCATGCACCATCCTCTACAACCTCCACATAGTAGGAGGACACGCCCTTCCCTGGTGCCTTCTCCTTCACTTGCCGGACTGTATAGCCGTTTCTGGCCAGAATAACCACCAGCGTGTCCCGGTCGGCTGCGTTTGAGCATCTGATTTTCATGCGCGTCTCCGCCCCTTCCCTTTTGTCGGTTCGCTGAACAATCTGTTTAAAATCTGCGATGCAGCTCCTTTGGTTAGGCCAGTCGCATCAAAGCCCTTACACCGCCTATGAATAATCTCCAGTTGTTTTTGTGTAGCTGGCCCCTGGCCCCAACGGCGCACGGCGCCGAGATCCCATAAATACTTACAATCCTGATAATCATGAACGAGGTGCCTATAAGCCGAGTCCAGGGCCTCTTGCATCTTCATCCGTTTGCCATTCTCGAACATCACCATTCCCAAAGTGTCCGGGCATGGTATCGAAATATACTCCCGGCCCCTCAGTCTGCAAACCAGGGACCCGTCCGGCATCTTGAACCAGTTGACATCGTGGAGCTGGTATTTCTGCTCCTGGGCCCATAGGTCCACCAGCTCGACATTTTTAATCCAGCTCTCGGGGGCGTCTATCGCCGCCATAATACGGTCAGGCAGTTCAAACAGCATCCCCTCTATCTCCTCCAACTTTTTTGCCGGCACCGCCTCCATGTCGATGCCCAAGAGGGACGGCGCTGTGCAGAGGGATGCCCGGCCAGTGATTCCTACACAGTCGATAAGCTCCAGCCGTTCCTTGCCCGGATAGAGTCGGAGTCCCCGGCCAACCATCTGCGCATATAACGTCTCGCTCTGCGTCGGTCTGGCGACGATTACAGTCTCCACCCGTGGAATGTCGGTCCCCTCTGTGAACACCATGCAGTTGACAATGCAGGGGATCTCCCCGGCGGTAAACGCCTGGATGATAGATGCCCGGTCCTTTGTGTTGGCGGTAACTACCACCGCGCCCGAAATCCGCCGTGCAATTTCCTCCGCCTGGTGCACAGACACGGCAAAAATAAGCGTTGCGCCCACGGCCATCTCCCGGTATGCCTGGGCTATGGCGTCCGCCGTGCCCTCCATAGCCTCGTCCAGCTCACCCGGGGCATAATCGCCGTGCCTGGTATGGACGGCGGACAAGTCAAAGCCGATGTTCACCCGCCGGCAATGGATGTCGCACAGGTATCCATTTTGGATGCCCCATCGGAGGTCACGCTGGAAGATGATGTCCTGAAACACCGTATCTAGGCGTACCTTGTCGCCCCGGTTGGGCGTGGCGGTGAACCCTATGAGCTTTTCCGGGTGGAAGTAGCCGAAGATATCCCGATAGGTCCTGGCCGCTGCGTGGTGGGCCTCGTCGCAGATGATCAGACCGAACTCGTCAGGTGTGAATTTGTCCAGCCGGCGGACAAGACTCTGCACGCTGGCGGAAACCACTTCCTCGCCGCGGCTGCGGCTGGATGCTCGCTCAATGCCGTAGGAACAGTCGAAGTATTTTCGGGGCTGCTCCACCAGCTCCTCCCGGTGGGAGAGAATCAGCATCCGCTCTCCATGCCTCGGAATATTGGCGAAGGTTACTGTCTTCCCCATCCCAGTGGCCATCTGCACCAGGTACGCTCCGGGCTTCTGACTCTCTATGGTGTTGATGCACTCCTGTTGATAAGGTCTAAGATTCATGTTTCCTCCTGCATAGCAAGCATCTGTCCTCACTCAGGCGGGCGGTTACGGACGCTCGTTCACTCTGTCTTCCATAGCCCGCCGGACAATCTGGATGATGTACTCGGCCCGTGTCTCATTTGGCCGGTAACGCCCCCGACGGTATGCGCTGATCGTTCCGAAGTCAATCCCCGTCAGAGCTCCGAGCTGTCTGGTTGAGAACCCGTGGACGTTCGTCGCCTCGTTGAGCACCTGCATCAGCTCCCCTCCAAGCTCCCGGCGGCGGTTCTGTACCTCTGGAACAGAGAACCCGGCTTGTCTCAGGAAACCAAGCACGTAGGGCATACGCTCATTACGGCATCCGGCCACAATGGCGGCAGCCTTCAAATAGTCATCCGTAGTCAGGCACCGTTGCTTGACAATAGGAGGCACCACAGGAAAGCTATAGCTGCCGGCCCTGCGGACGCTGGGCAGCACCTCGCTTGTCACCCACCGCTTGAACTTCTTTGCGCTGGGGAGCTTGCTGGAGAGCATTAGGGCATATAGGCCGGACTCGTTGATGATGGTCATATTTCTGGATTGGCTGCCGTCGTGAATCCCGACGGTAGCTTTATCCTCGTCATCAACGTGTCGATCAAGCGCATCCCGTGGATTACTGTACCCTAGCGCCAGCGCCGCATCCTTGCCCACCATCCAGGGCTCTCCGTTTACTTCAATGGCGCGGATTGTTCCAAACTCGGGGTTATTGAAAATCATCAATTCGTTCATTACCTGTCTGCCTCCTTTACTGTTAGGAACCCGCTGCCGTGGGACCGGGGGACAGCGTGGGACAAAACGCTCTGCGGCCAAACACTAGGGTGACAGCGTCTTTCTGAAACCGTGGGACTGTGGGACATCAAATCGCGTTTTTTTCGCGGCTTCGTTTTACTGGTAAATTCTGAATGTATATAATTCTCTCTATATAGGACTGTGTTTTTTGTCCCACAGTCCCACGCCTATTCCAGAGACTGGTTTAGCCTTACAGCCGCAGTGGGTTGATGGCGTGGGACATGCGGTCTTTTCTGTCCCGTGTGTCCCTCACAGGGGAAGCTCGTCCGGGTCGTCTTCTCCATCCAGGTCTACGGGAGGCAAAATCAAGCAGAAGCACTCCGTCGGGATACCGTTAATGCGCTTGCCCCGGGTGTTGTTCCTCCCTCTCGTGACAATCAGATTATTTTGCTTTAGATACGATATCATAGCGGCCGTGGAGTATCCGGCATCCTGTAGAATACGCTCGAATACAGACCGTATGATATAGGCGCGCCCGTCTTCCAATGCGCCCAAAACCTCCTGATTGGGGTTTTCGGATTTGGTGCAGAGCTTGTTGCTGTTCTGCGTCACCCAGTCGCAAAGATACTTGTAGCCTCTGTCTCCGGCGCTTACAGTGGCTTTGGAGGCCAGGAACTCCGATATCTGGTCCACTGTCAAAGGCCGCTCTGTACCGCCGAGAACCCAGGCACAGGCCAGTTCATCCGCACAGATGATCGCCGCCGCTGCCATAGCTTGCTTTTCAGTTGTATCCCGGTCGGATAGGAGCTTGAACAGGTCCTTATATCGCTCCTCCACTTGGGGGATGATCCCATACTTATACAGTTCATCTACAAAGCGGCGTCCGGCAAATCCGTAGTTGCGCTTGACGATGCCGGATATCCTCATGCCATCCCGGATCACAACGCTGGATGCCTTACACTCAATGTCGATGACGCGGTTCACCGCGCCGGCCCCGCTGGTTACTCCGGTCAAGGGGGATTCTCCGGTCGTCAGAATACAGTTCCGCCATGTGGGTGTCAGATCCACGCCGCCGGCCCGGTTGCCCCTGGTACGCCCAACGCCCTGCGCCAGCTTATAGACATCAAAATGGGTTCGCCCCTTTGCGTCCTTCGCCAACTGCAATTCATCCAGGCACAGAGGCAGGTTGTTAAGAAATGCGGCCGTCTTCTCCAGCCCCACCACTGTGCCGTCGAAGGTCTTGACGTAGTTGCCCACCGCCGGGTCTCCCCATACGCTGGCGGCCACCATGAGGGCCACTGTCTTGCCGGTGCCAGAATCCACGCCCCACAGATGAACGAAAAACGGGAGGCAGTTAAGCGGCTCCAGCAGAACCGACGCGAAGGATGCTGCCAGAATGATTCTGGCGGTGGTAGACATGCCGCGCACCTCCCGCGCCACATCAACCCACTTTTGCTCCTCTCCGTGCGGCCTCACGGTGGAAAACAGTGCCTTAAAGTTGGCGTCGCCATCAAAGATCAGCCCGTCTACAAAGGGGGAGAAGCCTTCGTCCTGGATATAGCCCAGCCGGCCGATGCACTTGCGCTCCGGTATGGTGTCGTAGTTCAGATTTTCCAAGTCCGATATGTACTGGACAAACGCCCGGGCGCTTTGGCTGGTAACCGCAATCCCGCTACCAGCCAGCTCTGTGACCTTGTTGGCGTTGGCCAGTATCGTCTTGCTGATGATAAGCCTGCGCCACATCGTCCCCTTCCGAAAGGCCAGCTTCAGCTTTTCTTCGCCGGTGTCAATGTTAATCAGGCGCTCCACCGGCATGATAGGGTGGGGACATGCCAGCTCGTCCGCAAACCCATTGCGGCGGTATACGCCCAGGTCAGTGGCGTCCCAGTCTCCCGCGTTAAGCTCCAGGGGCTGCCCGGTAAAGTTCGTGACATTATCCACGTATACCGTCCCCGCCTGGGCTTTTAAGCTCTCGATGTACTTCTTATACATTGACTTGAACCCGCGGAACCCCTGATTGGCCGCGTACACAGACAATTCCTGCAGCTTTGTCTCGTGGACGAACGGCTGGCCATGGAATTGATACAGTGCCTCGTAAGGAGCTGGCGTCAAAAAATCTTTAGCTTCGTAAGTCCAGTCTCCCATTTGTTTTACCTTCCCATTTCAATGTTTTCTTCCAGCCACCATTCCAGATACGGAAGCCGTTTCACCGCCTCTGCATAGAGCGGATGAATGTAGTCAGCAGCGTCCCGATTGGGGGCCAGTGCCTTCTTTAATGCCAGCAGACGGCGGTGCTCCTCTACTACCTGGTAGTACGCAGCCGAGTCCGCCTCCTTTTTTGCATCTTCCTTCTCTCTTGCCTGGAGCCGGGCAGAAATCTCCGCCCGGCTCGGCTTATTATCAGAGAGCCCGAGATGGAAGTCCTCGTTCAGCCGAAGACACGCTTCTCTAAAACTTATGCCGAAGTAACGCATTGCAAAATCAATAACGCTGCCCCCGGCACCGCATCCAAAGCAGTGCCAACCAGCCTTATTCCCGGAATAGACCTTCAGGCTGGCGTGCCGATCTCCCTGGTGGAAAGGGCATTGAACAAAGCCGCTCCGATTCGGGGGAAGACCATACGCCGAAAAAACAGCCACCGCAGGCAATAGGTGTTTGATCTCATAGGCCAGATTATCCCCCATCTAATGCCGGCATTTCCTTTCTTAGCAGTTGAACATTGTAGAAACTGGCGGCGGCTTGGAAGCCTCGCAGTGTCAGGGCCCCCATCGTGTAGTCTCCAACACCGTACCCATTAAAGAAGAATCCAGGTCTGCCGGTGTTCATCTTGCGGGCATGCTCTACGGCGTCCCCACCAAACAGCGCCGCGGCCCGGAAATCTGGTACGCAGTTTTCCGTCCCCATCAGTACGGCCTCCTGCTCAAACAGGCCCTTGACCTGCTCCTTGTTCAAAGGGCGGTTCATGCTTGCACCTCTTTTCTTTCCTCCCAGAAACGGGTCAGCTCTGACGGATTTGCGGCTACTGCTTGGATAACTGCCGCCACGTGCATACCGTACAGAATTGCAAGGTCACTATGCGCCGCCAATTCGCCGCTCTGTGCGTCAGATAGTTCATTGTAAAGCTCCTTTGGAAGATATGCTTTTGCACGTTCCATTGCCCGTCTCAATTGACTAGCAGCCGCCTTAAGGCCGGGGTCGTTCAATTGAATATCCATCCATTCGTCTGTCTGATCAATTCCGTTCATAATACTGGCCATTAAGGATAAATCCCTTTTTTCCATTATTCGCTCTCCTCCATTCTCAACTTCGTTCACATTTACCTGCCAGAATCTTTTCATGTACCAGTGCAATCGTCAGAATATGCCGTATAAATTTCTCTGTATTGTTCCTATTCAGGATGCAGAGAATTTCACCTTTCATCTGCTCTTTTTGATCTTCCATACTTGCAAAACTCCTTCTAAACTGCTACAATAGCAGTGGATTGATGGTTACTTCTTTCCACCTTTGGCCGTCTGGTGCTACTACACCGGCGGTCTTTTTTCTTGACAAATCGCAATTGCTTTCGAATTTGAAAAGGTGATAAAATTTGTGTCCCTTTGTGCTGGGGGTAGTTCCCCATTCGATAGGCCGCATTTCAAATGCAACCCTTTTGACCTCGTCCATCCTTTTTTCACAGGATCACTCAAAGAAAAGGACTGCGCCGGGCTGTTCCTCGAAAATCTCGCCGTTCGTCAGGCTCATTGCTCTGATTTCGCGGTCTCCGTCGGCCAGCTCCACCAGGGCAAGGCAGGCGACGGGCTGCGCTGTCCCTCCGTCATACCCATACATGAGGTTAGAGGGGGCTGGGATGATCTGAATAGTCTTTTCGTTCATGGTTCAGTTCTCCTTTTTTATGTGTGAATTTTTGTGCATTTCCATCCAGTCCTCAAGGCGCTGCGTCACCAGCCAGCCGGAGCGATTAGGGCGATGGCGGCTCTCATTGCGGGTTCTCATAAACTCACCACCTTCATACCCGGCTTGTACTGAAATCTTCTGATCTGAACGACTTCCGCGCGCTCAACCGGCTTGACCGCTTGAGCCGCCAGATACCTCTCCACTTCGTCCTCTTTGAAACGAATGCGCCGCCCAACCCGGTATCCGGGAAGCCCGTTCGGCTTCGTAGTCAGCCGATAAATGGTGTAAATACTGACTCCGAAACGTTCGGCCAGATCCTGGGCCGTCAGCATTGGCTTTTGGTTCATAGTGACTCCGCCCTTCTTATCCCATGAAGCCTGTTCCGCAATGCTCATTCCTTCTTGTAGATAACCGCATAGTTCTTCCCGTTGACCGTGATGGGGCTGGGCCTGCCGTTGGCCTCAATCCATGCCTGCACCTTCTCAACCACGCTCTCGGTATACTGGTAATCTACGCCGTCGTGCCCGTTGTTGCAGTAGGGAAGCCGTTCGCGCTCGTCCTCCGAGATGTCCAGCGTGGAGATAATTGCACCGATGGCCTGCGCGTGGGGCACCTTGCCGCCAGATGCTTTGGAGTAGATGCCTAGCTTTTCGGCAATAGCGCCCTTGTCATAGGTCTGCTTCATATTTTGGAAGGCCATGCGGGGGAGGTGAATCCCATCCTCGGAATAGAAATCGCTGAGAGCCATCGCCTGATACTCCGGCTTGATCCCCGCTCGGTCATAGAGCTTTTGAAGGATGCTCGTCGCTCGGTTCTTGGCGTTGAGCAACATCGCATCCGCGCGGCGGGTGGATGTTTCGAGCCGCGCCCTGGCTTCATCATTTGGGGTCTGCACAGCTGCTGCCTCTCGCTGCTCTGGCGAGGACTGGAAGTAGGTATTAACCAACTGACGCTGGACAATCCAGGCCAAATCATCAGTGAAAGACTTGACCAACATTAAGTAACCGGATTCAGTGATAAGGGTTAATCCATTAGGTGCAACGATGCCAAACTCTTTGAAGGCTTCGTCCGGATTTCGGACGAAGTAATCCACATCCTCAATGAAGTGCTTCCGGTTGTCGTTGAACCGCTTCCGGGCTGTCCCCTCCGGCCTCTCATGTACGGCATCGATCTCTTTGAGTGTCACGACCCGCTGGCCGCTGTGCTCCTTGATGGGAAGTTCAGTCTTGTTGATGGTGACTGTCAGTTTGTTTTCCATTTAGATCTCCTTTCCAAATAATCCGGTTTATTACCCTTCGGCTTTGGTATTCCGACTCTGATCAAAAATAATCTGGGTAAGTGCCTCCCTAAAGCGCCCGGCAGCCCCGTCTGGATCTCTGTGCCCATTTAGGACCATGCTCACATACTCAGGAGTTACCCCGAGGTGTTCCGCAAGCTGTTTCTTGGAAACACGGGCTAGGTGCATTTCACCAATTAGATCCGCCGTCCATTGTGCAGGCATACAAAGTTCACCTCCGTATGTTTATTTGGTGTTGCATTTCATGAACTCATGTAGTAATATCAGAGTGTAGAGGTCAAGAACTTAAACTGTCGCGGCTGCCACCGCAACTCCCTTGCCGTTCATGTTCTGCAACTTTATGCTTACTATACTCCCAGAACATAAACTCGTCAAGGCAATTTTATCACGTTCTTAAACTTTGTGTGTTTAGCACAAATCTGTGGGGGTATTGTTGTGTTTTATGACGTTTATCTTTCTCTCTGTAAGCGCAATAGCAAAAGGCCGAGTGTCGTAGCCGCGGAATTAGGCATAAACAAATCGAATGTTAGCAATTGGAAAAATAATGGTTATACCCCAAGAGGTGAGGTATTGCAAAAAATTGCCGACTACTTCGGAGTCACCACTGACTACCTCTTGACTGGCGAAGAAACAAAAAAAGCGCCCACCCAAGAAGGTGAGCGTTGGGATGACCCAGAAATATATAGAATACAAAGAGCCCGCAAAAACATGACTCCTGCTGAAAAGCAAAAGATGATGAATATTTTGAAAGCGTCATTTGAGGATTACTTTTCTGACGATTATATAGACGATGATGTAGATGAATAAGGCAGATCGTAGCCGGATAAAAGCCGCAGTCATTAAAGCACTTAAATATTATGAAGGAGATTTAGTCCTTCCTGTTCCCATAAAACAAATCGCTAAAGCCTATCCAGGTGTGCGGGTAATTCCGTATAGCACACAAATGCAACGTAGGGGGATTTCATATGAAGAAATGCTTTCCTTTACTGAAACGGATGATGCCTGTGCAGACTACTATGCTGGGCATGGTTATGTTGTTTATTACAACGATGTAGATACAAAAAAAATAGCCTCAAACCGATACCGATGGAATATCGCTCATGAACTTGGGCATATAGCTTTAAACCACCATCTGGGGTGTGGGGAGTCTAGGATTTTTAGAAATAGAATTGGGAAATCTTTTTATAAAAAACTAGAAGAGGAAGCTGATATGTTCGCGGCATATATTTTGGTTCCTCATATTGTCTTGAACTGCTTGGAGGTAAAAGAAGACTACCAGATATCAGAATTATGTGGGGTCTCCAGTTCTGCGTCACTTTATCGAGCAAATGATATAAGAATATGGATGGGACGCAAACGATCAACTGAGTATGACTTTTTAATCTTGAACCTTTTCTGCAAATATATAGAATCAAATCACAAAAGTCCTAGTGTCCATAAATGGCTTTCTGAGCATCACGGGTGTACTACTTGTAGCAACTACCTAGATTCAGCACAATATAAGTTTTGCCCAATCTGTGGTCACCCAATAAAGTGGACATACCTGATGAGGAGGGAGATTATGCACTATTCAGGCATTGATGTGGACACTGATGGGCGTGCACTTGAGTGTCCAGTTTGCCATAACAGCGATTTATATGAGGCAGGTTACGTCTGTATAATTTGTGGACATGACCTTGCCAATTATTGTAGCAGCGCAGATAACGATGACCCGTTTACCCCCAAGTGTAATAAGCATGATCCGCTTCCGGGTAATGCGCGGTACTGCCCATATTGCGGAGCGAAGACTACTTTTTTTAAGAGGGGCTGTCTTTCATCTTGGAACGGTGAAGAAGACGAGTCCGAAGATTCTAGTGAGCTTCCCTTTTAGTCTGATTCAAACAAGTGCAAAAAGCTAAACTACATTAAAGCCATATGTTAAATTAGCCTGCCTCGAATAATACATAATACATCAAACAGAAAGGAGCCCCCTATGCCTCTCCCGAAAGAAGACCGCTATACCCTGGCCGATGTGCTGACCTGGGACGAACAGGAGCGCATCGAACTGATCGACGGCACCCCCGTCATGATGGCTCCTCCCTCCAGAGCCCACCAGAAGATCAGCGGCGAGTTGGGCCGCCAGTTGGGCAACTATTTGGAGGGTAAGAAGTGCGAGGTCTACGCCGCCCCTTTCGCCGTCCGGCTCTTTGAGAAGGCCGGCGACCGGCCCGAGAACGTTGATACCTTGGTGGAACCCGACCTGTCCGTTGTGTGTGATCCCGACAAGCTGGACGATGTGGGCTGCAAGGGCGCTCCCGACCTCATCATTGAGGTACTGTCCCCCTCCACCCAGCGCCATGACCGGCTGGTAAAATATAACTTGTACCAGCGGGCCGGTGTGCGTGAGTATTGGATCGTAGATCCAGCCGCTAAGAGTGTCCAGACCTTTGTTCTGGAGGACGGACACTATACTGCGGCCAGCTTCGGCTCCCCCGATGATGTGCTGAAGGTTTCTGTCTTGGACGGATGTTTCATTGAACTCTCTAAGGTATTCCCAAGCGAATAAAAAGAAACCGCCCCTGGTGCTACCAACACCAGAGACGGTTCACATAGTGGGTGATAAGGTTTGACAGGCCCATATCACCCTCTCATATTATCATACTTGTGGGAGGGATTCAAGATGGCAAGACGCCCCGAGTTCTATTTTGATGAAAAGACCGGGTACTACCGTAAACGGGTCAAGCTGCAAAGCGGTGCCTACAAAGACGTTCGCGCCAAGAGTAAAGAGGAACTGCGGGCCAAGCTCTACGACCTGGAGACTGCCCAGCGGATGGGGGTCATCTTGGATGACAAAACGACCGTTGCCCAGCTTCTTGCACAGTGGTATACGAACCGGAAGGATGGGCTTTCCTACTCTCGCCGACGGGACTATGTGAACGCCATCAACAACCACATCTGCCCCATCATCGGAGGGTATAGGCTAAGGTCCGTCAAGCCGGAGGACTGTCAGCGTGTCATGGCGGCCCTTGCCGGCAAGTCAAACTCTCTCCAAACCAAGGTGCTGGGCGTCATGAACATGGGGTTTGACTGCGCGGTGGAAAATGGCTTGATTTTCCGTTCGCCCTGTGCCAAAATAAAGGCGGGTGGTGTCCCCACCGAGGAGAAGGTGCCGCTGACACCCGAGCAATGCGCCGCTCTGGAGGATGCCACAAAGGGCACCCGCGCTTATCTCTTCGTGCTGATCGGCCTTTACACCGGCCTACGGCGAGAGGAGATCTGTGGCCTGCGCTGGAGCGACTTGGATCTCAATGCCGCCGCCCCCCACCTCACCGTAAACAACGCGGTGCGCTTTGACGGTGGAAAGGGTATCTTCCCCTCCCCGCTCAAAACGAAAGCGGCTCACCGTACCATTCCTCTGCCCAGCAAGCTGGCGGACGCTCTTCGCGCTGCAAAGTCCAAGAGTAATAGCGTCTTCGTCGTTCCCGCAAAAAATGGTTCAAATGCTAGTCTCCAGACTGTACGTAATCTCATGGCAATTATCGGGCGGCGCACAGTCAAAGCTTCAGCGGCCACCTCTGAGAAAGAGGCTAAAAAGCGCGGCCCACAAATCCAGCAGACGCTGGACTTCAAGGTGACTCCGCACTTGCTTCGCCATACTTATATCACACGTCTTTGCCAGTCCGGCATGGACATCAAGAAGATACAGTATCTTGCCGGGCACAGCGATATAAAGGTCACTCTCGGCATCTATAGCCACGTGGTCGGCAACACACCTGGTGAGCTGATAGGAGCTGTGGAAAATGCCTTTTCGGGGCAAACTTCGGGGCAAACCGAAAAATGTCAACAGGAGAAAGTGCTAAGTATCAATGGATAGCCGGGTTTTGTTTTTCATGCTTCACACGCAAGGGGTCACAGATTCGAGTTCTGTCGTCTCCACCAGAACAAACCCCTGTAGTCTCAATGACTACAGGGTTTTTTGTCTTGTTTTCTCATATATTCTACGTGCACTATTTAGCAGGATTTCGGGGCATATCTCGGGGCTTTGGGGGCAATTGTGGGGGCACAATCTTTCCTCTCTCATAAACAAGCGAGGCCCTCCTGCTCGAGCTAGAGGGCCCCCTTTTACACACGACACATCCCGTAGAAAAAGAGAAAGGATGATCGTCGTGCCCATATCCTATTTCATGTTCAGGCGAAAGAAATACGCCCCGGAGATCGGCACATACTATAGCTACGATATCGTAGTATATGGCCTTTTGCACCAAGGCCCTGTGCAGATTCTCCAGGACGTATCGACCGATGCGGAACTGGTCTTTCGCATGGTCATGGCGTTTAATAGGTATAGCCTCTCACCGCTGCACCTAAAGGACGCCGTGTTGGACATGCTGGAGTAATTGCTTACTGGGCAGAGGTGGTCGCCTCTGTCCAGTTTTTATTCCCTCAACGCCGGAGTTATCAAGTAACCGTCCGCCCGGTCTGTCAAACGTGAAGGGTCGTTCCAAACCATATCCAAGAAATTTTCATAATTGATATCTGTTGTGTTTTCCCGGCTGATTCCAATTATAAAGGCATCTGCTTGGATCTCATTTCCGCCGGTATCCAAAAATGTGTGCCTAAAAGTTACAGACAACTTATCAACATCAGGGATACCAAACACCCAACTCATTAGTGTCACAGTGTCTCTTGCGTAATCGCGAATTGCAACTTCATCTGTTGGCTCCTCTACTGCGTGCAGTACCACTGTAGCTTCGTTGTCCGTGTATTCCGCTTTGAGGACTTCATAACTGCTCCCGAAAGATAGGCTTAACGCGGCAGTTAAACGCTCGTCACCTGTCCCTTTCTGATAGGCTTCAATTAATTCGGTTCGCCTTTTTGCATATTCCTCCTCCTCTTGCTTATTTTGAAAACATATCAGAAGAATCCCGATAGCCAAGACTACGATTACAACGCAGGCAAGACCACAAAAAATGCGCTCCATCTTGCTCATCTTTTTCAACGCTACATCCCCCCCCCATACCTATGTTTCCCAGTATCACGCAATATTCCCGCGAATCAAGTCGAATCATGTAAAATAGATCACTTTTATACTGTCGACATTATACCATACTGTCGATAGTATAAAGTATAATGGTGCATACTGTCAAGGGGTGGTCGCATGGCATATTCAGATGCGCAAAAAGAGGCAACCGCGCGATATAATAAAAAGGCTTATGACCGCATTGAAATCAAAGTAACAAAAGGGCGGAAGGCAAAAATATTTGCTTTTGCCTCCAGTAAACACAAAAGTGTAAATCAGTTTATTGTTGAACTAATTGATATAGCTATGAACGAAAAGTAAGCACCGCTCCCATACTGGAAACGGTGCTTGCTTTATTTTTTCACATCCATGTCCCTCTCAATCAGGTCTACGATATAGGCGTTCAGACTCATGCCCTTCTGCTGTGCATGGGCTTTTATTTTTTCTTTGGTGCCCCCCTGCACACGAATCGTAATATGATCTAGTTTCTCCAAATATCGCTTGTTCCCTTCCAGATGGGCTTTTGTGGCCATTAATATCACCTCAACTACACTATATCACATTCAGATTCATGTATCCATGTATAGTATCAACAAATACATACATTTACATTTGGTGAGTTTTACCATTGAAATACATGCATACATGTATTATAATAAGACCATCGAAAGGAGGTGAGTGCCACATGAGCAAGCGAAAGAAAAAGGGCGGCGAGGTTCAGCCCGACAAACTGATAACCCTCGCCACCGCAACCCTAAACCTCATAACAGCCCTGATTCTTCTCCTTGAGAAGCTAAAGAGCTAGAGGTGGGGGAGGTAACCCCTCCCCCTTCTAGGATAACAAATCGCTTGCGAGGTGTCAAGGCATGGACATTTTTATCTATATCCTACTCGGAATCAGCATAGGGCTATCTGTGTGCGTCATCATTCGAACCTTAAAAAAGAAGTAGCCCGTCTGATGATGGCCCGCCGGGCACGGGCCGAAACGCCCCGTCAGGGGCGTCACGGGAGCCCGTCGGCACCAGGGAACACCGCCGCCCTGTTTTGATATATGCACCTTGAAAAAGCGCCCCCGAAGCTCACAGCCCCGGGGGCGCTTCAAACTCTCAATCGCTTAGTGATTTACTTCTCTTCGTTCTGGTCTCCACCCAGCTTGTCCTCCGCACCGTCCACGGTGTGAAATCACCCGATCCCGATACTAGCCAGAAGATACCCTATCGCGCCCGTAATGATAGCCGCCACGACCGTCTCCCACCGCTTGGACGGCTTCTCTTTCAGGGCGGTGAGGTCGAGGGCGATAGAGTCCAGCTTGTCCATGATGGTGTCCAGCCTGGTCCCGCTGACGGCCTGTACCCGCTCACAATTGCCAATGCGAGAGTAAAATTCCGCATGGCGTTGGGAGTTGGTTTCCTTTTCGGCCTCAAAGTCCTTCTCCAGCCTGTCCACCCTGGTTTTCAGCGTACAGTTGTTCTCACAATCATTGACGGGCATGGGTTAGCCCCCCTTCATCTGCTTATAGACCTGATTGATACCAGTGGCCGCAAGGCCGGAGACAATGCCAACGGCGGCGGCGGTAAGGTAATCGCTGGCCGGGAACTCGGGCATGATAAACATGCCGAGGATGCCCAGCGCCGCGCCAAACACACCGCAAATGATGGGAATCCACTTGTTGTCCAGGCCGGTAGCCTTGACCACCTGGCCGACCAGGAAGCAGATAACGGTGATGACCGCCACTCCGGTGATGCCCAAAGAAGAAATGTCCATAAATCAAACCCTCCTATGCTTCGATGGTGTGGATGTCGTACTCTTTGGCACAAAGATTCTCGATTTTACAGCCCCTCGCTTCATTCCAGCCGGGAGTGAAATAGGCTACATCAGCAGTAGCCAGTAGCTTCAGGCTTTCGCCCAAATACCACAGTGGCTTTGCTTCCGCCGGTGCGTTTTGGAAAAAGCTGTCGATAACTTCGACAGGCTCCCCAAGACTGTCTTTCGCCGCCTGAATAGCGTTGCTCCGCTCTGCCAGAATTTCATCGTCGGTTTTGCCCCGCATGGGCTGAGAAATAAACAACTTTTTCATGCTCCAATCCTTTCTTAGTCCAAAAGTCTAAGCCGCTCCAGCACCACGGCCAGCTCCTGTCTGGTTACAGGGTCTTCGGGTCGGGTACCGTCCAGGATACCGGCCTCTTTCGCGGCCTGCCACGCTTCGTCGCGCTCCTGTTCCCAATCGCTCACAGGTTCATCCTTCTTCCAATCCACGTTAAGATAAGTGCAGATGCCCTTTGCGGTGGCCTCGGCCAGCTTGTCCCGGTACTTGCTATCCTTGAGATACTCCGTGTCCATCTTGTTGGTATGGAAGCCGTACTCAATGAGCGCGGCGGGGGCGTCCGTCTTGGCGAGCACGGTATACATCTCGTGCTTGATGGGCTCACTCCGCAGTGTCACTCCCGCCGCGTGAAAGGCGTTGACCAGGCCGGAGGCCAGCACATTGCGCTGTGCCGTCATTGGCCCGGCGCTGGTGTAGATCTCCAGCCCGGACGCGCTCGACCAGCCCCCCTCCCCGGCGGCGTTGGTGTGGATGCTCACAAAGCAATCCGGCTGCGCCTTATTGCTGATGTTGGCCCGCTCAGTCAGGCTGGGGTAGTTGTCCGTTGTCTTGGTGAGCACCACACCCACCCCCTGGGCCTCCAGCAGCGGCTTGACACGCTGTGCCATATCCCACGTAAACTCCCACTCCTTGTATGTACCATCCGGGGAGCCGTTGGCGTTGCCCGGCCCATGTCCGGGGTCAAGGCATACAGTATACTTGCCCATAGGCTTGTCCTCCTCTTCCGGCGGCGTCTCAGTACCGCCCTGCTTGAGATACACGCAAATCCAGTTGTGCACCTTGCGGCTGGCGGTGATGCGCTCTCCGCCAAAGTCACACTGGCTGGAGCCGCCCCCATCCAGCATGACGGCGGAGGACCAGCCCAGCCCGGCCAGCTCGTCCCTCAGAGTTTCCGGCGTGGCTGCGTCTTCGGTCCCATCGCCAGAGCAATAGAGGGCCAGACTGCCACCCCGCAGGCCGATGGCGCTGCGCCCTCTCTTGCCGCCCTGGGCCGAGCCGTAGGAAGGCTTATCCACCGGCTTGCCGGAGGAAATGAGGGCAGTCACCGCGATAAAGTTATCCGCTCCCTCGTGCTCGGAGGTCATACGGATGTCGGGGCCCTTATCCCAGGCGTAGCCCATCGCCCTCCAGGGCGTGCCGGAGAGCATCGCCCCGCCCACCTTAAGCAGCGGGCAAGGGGTGCCATCCGGGTTCCACATGCCACCGTTGAGCACGTAATGGGCCTTTGTCTCAGCCTTGACCTGAGAGAGCGTCTTGCGGCAGTTGGTGACTCTCAGCTCAATCCGCTCCACGGACGAGAGCGGGATGTATGTAATGAGCTTACTCAT